>MDSZ01181042.1_pt1 | contig 44234 bp, 45 predicted proteins | sample 811201 | NCBI WGS metagenome assembly MDSZ01 (sample SAMN05326647, study PRJNA326480) | marine metagenome | isolation source: seawater | place: Indian Ocean: North | collected 2010 | reverse complement strand
TCGATCACCTCGAACACCTTGTCGCTGACGATCAGGCCACCCATCGGCACGTAGCCGCTGGTCAGCCCCTTGGCGATGGTCATCAGGTCGGGCTGCAGACCGTAGTACTGGCTGCCGAACCACTCGCCGGTACGGCCGAAGCCGCAGATCACTTCATCGGCGACGAAGAGGATGTCGTACTTCGCCAGGATCTCCTTGATCCGTGGCCAGTAGCTGTCCGGCGGCACGATCACGCCACCGGCACCCTGGATCGGCTCGGCGATGAAGGCCGCCACGTTCTCCTCGCCCAGTTCGAGAATCTTCTTCTCAAGCTGATCGGCGGCCCAGATGCCGAACGCTTCCGGCGACTGCTCGCCACCCTCACCGAACCAGTACGGCTGCGGGATGTGGGCGATGCCGGGGATCGGCAGGTCGCCCTGCTCGTGCATGAACTTCATGCCACCGAGGCTGGCACCGGCCACGGTAGAGCCGTGATAGCCGTTCTCGCGGCCGATGATGACCTTCTTGTTCGGCTGGCCCTTGCACGCCCAGTAGTGGCGCACCAGGCGCAGCATGGTGTCGTTGCCCTCTGAGCCGGAACCGGTGAAGAACACGTGGTTCATGCCGGCCGGCGCCAGCTGGGCGATCGCCTGGGCCAGCTCCAGCACCGGCGGGTGGGCGGTCTGGAAGAAGGTGTTGTAGAACGGCAGCTGGCGCATCTGTTGGGCAGCAGCCTCGACCAGCTCCTCGCGGCCATAGCCGACGGCCACGCACCACAGGCCCGCCATGCCATCGAGGATCTTGTGCCCCTCGCTGTCCCACAGGTGCACGCCACGGGCCTCGGTGATGATGCGCGGGCCGTTCTCGGCCAGCTGCTTGTAGTCACTGAACGGCGCCAGATGGTGGGCCTGGCTCAGGGCCTGCCAGTGTGCGGTTTTCGAGTTGTTCATGTCGCCTCCTTCGATCCGGGACATCACAGGTACCAGCGGTATTCACGCGGGCTGATGTCGTGCATGAAGGCCAGGTGATCCTGGCGTTTGTTCTCGCAATAGACCATAACGAACTCGCTGCCGAGGCCAGCCACGACGCGCTCGCTGGCTTGCATGCGGCGCACGGCGTCGAGCATGTCCTTGGGGAAATCGACGCCGCTGCTGCGGTCATCGTTGAGCGGTGCGATGGGCTCGACCCTGGCGTCGAGCCCCTGCTCGATACTGGTCAGCAGCGCCGCCAGGACCAGATAGGGGTTGGCGTCGGCACCAGGCAGACGGAACTCCAGGCGCAGGTTGCGGGTGTCCGATTCGGGGATGCGCACGCACGCATCGCGGTCCTCGAAACCCCAGCTGGCCTGGCTCGCCGAGTTCACCTGGGCGCCGAAACGGCGGTAGCTGTTGTGGTTCGGCGCGTAGATCGGCATCAGCTCCGGCAGCAGGCTCAGGCAGCCGGCCACGGCATGGCGCAGCGGACGCTGGTCGTCACGCGCCAGCAGGTTGTCACCCGCTTCGTCATACAGGCTGACATGCACATGCATGCCACTGCCGGGGTACTGCAGGTAGGGCTTGGCCATGAAGCTGGCGCGGTGGCCGTGCTGCAGGGCCACGCCCCGCGTGACCCGGCAGAACAGCGCGGACCAGTCGGCGGCCTGCATCGGGTCGGCGTTGTGGCTGAAGTTGATCTCGAACTGCCCCGGACCGATCTCGGCGGTGATCACCGTGGTGTCGATGCCCTGCAGGCGCGCGGTCTCGCTGATGTCGTCGAGTACCTCGGCGAAGCGCGACAGGCGCTCGATGTGCATGTTCGGCTGGTCGTCGGCGTCGCCACTGAGGTCATCACGCGGGTATTGCGGCAGGCCTTCCTTGAGCGCCTTGTCGAACAGGTAGAACTCCAGCTCGAACGCCACCACCGGACGGATGCCACGCGCCGCCAGGCGCTGCACCACCCGCGCCAGCACCTCGCGCGGCTCGAACTCGATGGGAGCGTCGGTGCCGTCGGAGCTGATCAACATCTGCCCCAGCGGCTGGCGCTCCCAGGTCACCGGCTTGAGCGTGCCGGGAATCAGACGACGCGGCGCATCCGGGTCACCATCATGGAAGCAGTAGTCGCCGATCTCGTGGAGCCCGCCCTGGGCACCGAGCAGCACGCAGTTCTGCGGCAGCTTCAGGGCACTGCCGGCTGCGACCTTCTCCAGCATCTCGATGGGATAGCGCTTGCCGTAGAAGTGCCCGGGAATATCCAGGCAGATCAGGTCGACGAAGCGCACCTCGGGGTGGGCCTGGCGAAATTGGCGGACTTCGTCGAGCAGCTCGACTCGGGTGGCGTTCATGATGGTCATTTCCGGTCAACGGGAAGGTTCAGGTGTAGATCCACAGCACGCGCGCAGGCGTATCGCCCTGATTGGCGTAACGCAAACGCGCGTAGCTCGGGACCTGGAAGGCATCGCCCGGGTACAGGGTGGCGCTCTCTTCGTCCTCGCCCAGCCACAGCGTCAGCTGGCCCTCGAGCACGTAGCCGGCCTGCTCCGAACGGTCGCTCATCTGCCGCTCGCCACTGCTGGCGCCGGGCTCGAGCAGGCTGTCGACGACCATGAAGGCGCCCTGCAGGGTCGGTGATGCCATGATGTCGGTGATGCCGCCGGCCAGGTACAGGGTGCGACGCTCGTCCGGCCGGGTGACCCAGTCCAGCGCCTTGGGTTTGGGCAGGCTGTAGAAGTAGGTCGTCGGCACATCGAGGGCTTCGCTGATCGCGGTCAGGTCCGCGACCGTCGGGCGCGACAGGCCGCGCTCGACCTGGGAAAGAAAGCCCACGGAACGCCCGATACGCTCGGCCAGCTCATTGAGGGTGACCTTCTTGTGCTTGCGCAGATCGTGGATGAGAACCGCCAGCGCGGCCATCTCCAGGTTCTTGTCCATGTCAGGGCTGTCCATTTCAGAAGCTGTCTCTCAGTCGATACCAGGCCTTGCCGATGGCCTCGAGCGGCGCAGCCAGGCGTTCGCCAAAGGGAAAGTCGGGATTGCGCAGTTGCCGGTACAGCGCCAGCTCATCCTCGTTGCCGAGGATGGCGTCGCTCACCGCACGTGCCGCTGCCAGGGTCGGCAGCACGCCATGCCCGGAGAAGCCCTGCAGCCAGTAACGCCCGTTCTCCCCGCCGATGTCCGGCGTGCGCGCGCGGGTCACGTCGATATGGCCGCCCCAGGCGAAGTCGATGGCCACGCCTGACAGCTGCGGGAAGACACGCTCGAGAATGGGCCGGGTCGCCGCCGCCATGTCCTGCGGCAAGCCGCCCAGGTAGGTGCAGCCGCCGCCGAACAGCAGCCGGTGATCCGGCGTGCGGCGGAAGTAGTCGAGGACGAACTGATTGTCGGTGACGCAGGCATTGCGCGGCAGCAGCGCTTCGGCACGCGCCGCCCCCAGCGGCTCGGTAGCGATCTGGTAGGTGCCCACGGGCAGTATGCGTCGCGCCAGGCGCGGCTCCAGATGGTCGATGTAGGTGTTGCACGCCAGCACCAGGTTGCTGGCCTGCACGCTGCCTTGCTCGGTACGTACGCGGTAGCCTGCAGCATGCGCTTCCTGGCTCAGCGCACGGCTCTGCTCGAAGATGCGACCGCCGGCCGCGACGAATGCCTCGGCCAGGCCAAGCGCCAGCTTGAGCGGATTGACGTGCCCGGCCTGCGGGTCGTAGAGCCCGGCACGGTAACGCTCGCTGGCCACCCACTCCGGCATCTGCTCGCGCGAGACGAACTGCAGGGTGCGGTGCCCCCACTTGCTCGCGGCCTCTTCCTGCCATTCGTGCAGCTGTGCCACGCGCCGGGGCAGCACGGCCGTCCACAGATGGCCACGACGGTAGTCGCAGTCGAACGCATGGCGCTGCGGCAACTCGCGCAGCTCGTTAGCGGCCCAGGCCATGCCGTCCCACAGACGCCGGGCACCCTCGATGCCAAGGGCCTTTTCCAGTGGCGGCATGTCGCACGACCAGCCCAGGATCGCCTGGCCGCCATTGCGCCCCGAGGCCGCCCAGGCCACGCGACTGGCTTCCAGCACGATGACCTGCAGGCCCGCCTCGGCCAGGCGCAGCGCCGTGTGCAGGCCGCTGAAGCCCGCACCGACCACCAGCACATCGCACTGCACCTCACCTTGCAGGCGCGGATGATGGCTCAGCCGGTCCTTGCAGCTATGGGCGTAGTAACTGTCGACGTGCTCATGGGCGTGGCGAAACATAGACGACTCATGAAATTTAAAATAATTAATTTCATGAAAATCTATAGAGATAAATTCACAAAGGCAAGTCAGGCGACTTGTTGCTGCAGCTCCATCGCGCATTCGAGATGGGTGAAAAGCCCCTCCTCTATGGCCTGCGCCAGTACCCGGCGCAGGCATTCGCTACCGAGAAAAGCGTCTCGTGCTGCGGCCGAGCGCCACTGCCCTTCGACTTCCCAGGTCAGCGGGTCGCCACGCAGCGGCAGGACCCGCAGCCCCTGGCAGCCGGGAATGTCCCGGCCGATCTGATCTAGCCGGGCCAGGCACTGCCTCAACCGGACGGCGCGGTCGTGGCGAGCGCGAATGGTCATACGGTGAACGATGCTCATGGCAACCTCCTGGAATGGATCAATGCAGATCGGCAGCCTGTCGCTGCAGAACATGGGGTGCGGCTTGCGGATCGGCGAAAACCGCTTCGCCACCCGCTCGAGAATCGAGCCAGGCAGTGGCGAGCAACAAGAGTGTCAGTGGTGCGATCAGCCATTTGCTGGACATGTGGCGGGCTCCTTCGGACACGTGGGGCACCGCTTAGCGGGTGGCGTAGCTACTTCAAGCGTTCGCGCGACGCAGGGACACGGCGCGATGACTGCAGAGATTAACCGCCAGGTCACGGCAGCGTTAGCCGGATACTGGCCGATCATTGCCTAAAACTGCACGATCCACCGCAACTCCACATCGCAGACCAGGACTGGTGGCATTCCTGAAACACTCTGTTTCAGGGGACGTTTGCCCATTACTGGCAAATATTTGCCTAATCCTGCAGGCGCCCATGACTTGCCTGAAAAACCTGGCTAGTCTTCGCAGACCTTCTGGAGGAGCGCCATGCAGTCACTCACCCATACCGCCACCAATCTCGACACTCCTCTTGCCGACCTCAGCCATGAAATGGCGCGCCTCGTCGAACGCTTCGTCCCGGAGGATGGCCTGCACCTCACCGCCATCCCCGGTCTCAAGCTGGCGCGGGCCACCACCCCGAGCCTGCCGATGCAGACGGTCTACGACCCCTGCCTGTGCATCATCGCGCAGGGGCGCAAGGAGATACGCCTGGGCGACGAGCTCTATGTCTACGATCCGCTGAACTACCTGGTGGCCTCGGTGGTGCTGCCGGTCACCGGCCGGGTGATCGAGGCCAGCCCGGAAGCCCCCTACCTGAGCCTGGCACTGGAGATCGACCCGGCGCTGATCAGCAGCCTGCTGACCGAGATGCCACCCATCCCGGCACCCGACGCGGCCTCGCAACGGGCGCTGTTTCTCGATCGCCTCGACCCGCGCCTGCTGGATGCGGTGATTCGCCTGCTGCGCCTGCTGGAGACCCCACGCGACATCGCCATGCTGGCCCCGCTGGCCCTGCGTGAAATCTTCTACCGCATGCTGCTCAGCCCGCAGGGGCATCGCTTGCATGAGGTGGTGGTGGCCGACAGTCAGAGCCAGCGCATCTCGCGCGCCATCGAGTGGTTGCGCAAGAACTTCGATCAGCCGCTGCGCATCGAGGAGCTGGCGCGCGAGGTCAACCTCAGCCCCTCGACCCTGCACCATCGCTTCAAGGCCGTCACGGCCTTCAGCCCGCTGCAGTACCAGAAGCAGCTGCGTCTGCAGGAGGCGCGCCGGCTGATGCTCTGCGACAACCTGGAAGCGGCGGCGGCCAGCTATCGCGTGGGCTACGAGAGCCCCTCGCAGTTCAGCCGCGAGTACAGTCGCCTGTTCGGCGACCCGCCGCAGCGCGACATCGCACGCCTGCGCCAGGCGGCGCAGAACCAGGTCGCGTCCTGATCAGAGGCCCATCTGCTTGGCGATGATCTCGTTCATGATCTCTCGCGTGCCACCGCCGATGGAAAGGATGCGATTGTCGCGATACAGCCGTTCGACCAGCGATTCACGCATGTAGCCCATGCCGCCGAGGATCTGTACCGCATCGTAGGTCAGGCGATCGGCAATATCGGTGGCGAAGTTCTTGGCCATGGAGATTTCCTTGACCACGCTCCTGCCCGCCGCCATCTGCGCCGCCTGACGGTAGGTGAACTCGCGGGAGACCTCCAGCTGGGTGGCCATCTCGGCCAGGCGATGCTTGAGCACCTGGAACTTGCCCACCGGCTTGCCGAACGCCTGGCGCTCGCGGGCCCACTTCATCGACTCGTCCAGGGCCAGTTGCGCCGTCATGTTGGCCATGATCGCCAGGCTCAGGCGCTCGCTCTGGAAGTTGGCCATGATGCAGGCGAAACCGGCGTTCTCGACGCCAATCAGGTTGTCCACCGGCACCTTGCAGTCGTCGAAGAACAGCTCGGCGGTATCCGACGCCCACCAGCCCATCTTCTTCAGCTTGCGCCCCACGCTGAACCCCGGCGTACCCTTTTCCACCAGCAACAGGCTGACACCGCCGAAACCTTCGCCACCGGTACGTACCGCCACCGTGTAGTAGTCGGCACGCACGCCACTGGTGATGAAGGTCTTGCTGCCGTTGATGCGGTAGTGGTCGCCTTCGCGCACGGCACGGGTCTTCAGGTTGGCCACATCGGAACCACCGGACGGTTCGGTGACCGCGAGCGCCATGATCTTCTCGCCGGCCAGCACCTGTGGCACCACGCGCTCGCGCATGGCCGGCCTGGCCCATTTGACTACCGGCGGCAAGCCGATATCCAGGGAGCCGAGCCCCGCCACCAGGCCACCCGAACCACAGCGCATCAGTTCTTCGCTGGCGGCGACCTTGGCGAACACGTCACCTTCGTGGCTGCCGCCGTACTGTTCCGGATAGCCGATGCCGAGAATGCCTGCCGCCCCTGCCTTGAGGTACAGCTCGCGGGGAAACTCCTCGGCCTCTTCCCAGTCGTCGATGTGCGGAAGGATCTCGCGCTCGACGAAACGCCGAACGGAGTCGCGAACCAGTTGGTGGGATTCATCGAAATACGACTGAGGGGCGGCCATGCGGGTACTCCCGTTATTGTTTTGGCCACCCTAACCTAGCGCTTGCTTGGTTTTCAAGCGAGCGTTTCATTTCTGCCCGCGCAGCGCGCGCCTGACCCGCACCTGCATGGCATAGGCTGGCTCCTCGACAGCCTCGAAATCACGGGTGTAGCGCTGGGCGAATCCGCTGCTGCCCCACTCGCGATACTGTCGTACGTGCCAGAGTTCGTGCGCCCAGAGGGCAGCATCCTGACCAGCGGCATCAGCGCTGCGAAACACCACTACATCGATCAGGGTCACGGCCTGCACGTCCGGGTTGCGCAGCATGACGCTGGCAGCGTCCATCGCGTCGGTGCTGCCCACGCGAAAGCGCACCTCGTCGAGCAATGCGTCATCGTAGAACGGCGCAAGCTGCGCGCGAATCATCAGGGGTATCGGCTCGGTGCCAGCATTCAGGGCCGCCTGGCGTGACTGCTGCAGCCAGGCTTCTAGGTGTGTGGCGGCCAGGTTCAGGCCATCTTCACGCACGCGGGCCGGATCGGGCACACACAGACAGCTCTGCCCCAGGCATACCGCAACCTGGTCGAGCGCGCACTGCGCGCTGGCCGCAACCGGTATCCCGAGCAGGAGCGCCAGCGCGACACAGCGCACGAAGTCGCGGCCCATGGGCAGCGCGCAGCGTGGGTGCGAAGGGTCAGAGCGTGATCGGACGTCGGCCGGCCAGGGCGTGCGCCAGCGTGCCGCCGTCGACCAGCTCCAGCTCGCCCCCCAGCGGCATGCCATGGGCGATGCGCGAAGCGACCAGGCCCTTGCCGGTAAGGATCTGCGCGATGTAGTGCGCCGTGGCCTCGCCTTCCACGGTCGGGTTGGTAGCGAGGATGACCTCGCTGAAGGCACCGGCGTCGATCCGCTCCAGCAGCTCGGGAATACCGATGGCTTCCGGCCCCAGGCCATCGAGCGGCGACAGGTGCCCCTTGAGCACGAAGTAGCGCCCACGATAGCCGGTGTGTTCGACGGCGTAGACATCCATCGGGCCTTCCACCACGCACAGCAGGCTGTCGTCGCGACGCTCGTCGGCGCACAGGTGGCAGATGTCGTCCTCGCTCAGGCTGCGGCAACGCTTGCAGTGCCCCACCCCTTCCATCGCCGCATTGAGTGCCTGTGCCAGGCGCTGGCCGCCACTGCGATCACGCTCGAGCAACTGCAGCGCCATGCGTTGCGCAGTCTTCTGCCCCACACCAGGCAGGATGCGCAGGGAGTCGATCAGCTGGCGAATCAGAGGACTGAAGCTCATGGTGTTCCTACAGGTTGATAGCCCGGATGCGCTCCGGGGAAACGGGCCAGGCAACAGGCCCGGATGGCCTCAGGCCAGGCACTGAGGCCAGCCACCACCCTGCGCGCACGAGCGTCATGTCAGGCGTGGTGATCAGACGACGCGTGGGGCAAGGCGCAGGTGGACGAGGAAGCGCCGTATGCTGGAGCGCATGCGAGTTCCGCGTCCGCCTGCAACGCCGCCATGTGCGTCGGCTGGACGGCAAGAGGCCGGTCAGAAAGGCATCTTGAAGCCTGGCGGGAGCTGCATGCCGGCCGTCATGCCGGACATCTTCTCCTGGCTGTTCTGCTCGACCTTGCGCACCGCATCGTTGACGGCCGCGGCGATGAGGTCCTCGAGCACTTCCTTGTCTTCCTGCATCAGGCTGTCATCCAGGGTGATGCGCTTGACGTCATGACGACCGGTCATCACCACGCTGACCAGGCCGGCACCGGACTGGCCGGTGACTTCGGCATTGGCCAGCTCTTCCTGCATCTTCTGCATCTTTTCCTGCATCTGCTGGGCCTGCTTCATCAGGCCTGCCATGCCACCTTTCATCATGTCGCTATCCTCGGGTGTTCGTGTTAACGGGAGGTGTCGAGTGGTTCGATACTGTCGTCGCGCACCTTGGCGGCGAACTGCTGGATCATCTGCTGCACCAGCGGGTCGGCCTCGATCGAGGCCTCGGCACTGCGCTGGCGCTCGGCACGGCGACGGGCCGCCGCCTGGGCCGGTGTCTCTTGCTCGGGCTTGCACAGCTCGATGCGCAACTTGATGCTGCGTCCCTGCTGCTGATTCAAGGCATCGTTGAGACGCCGCTGCTGGGTCGGATTGAACAACGCACTGTGCGCCGGGTCCAGGTGCAGCAGCCAGTCATCGCCATTGGCCTCGATCAGCGTACAGTTGGCCGCGATGCTGCCGGTCATGCCGCCCAGACCCAGTTGCGGGAACAGGGACAGCCACTCGGCGGCCAGGCCCGTGGCGGGCTTGGCCGCGGGCAGAGGCTCTTCGACCTGCGGCGCCGCAGCTTCGCTCTGACCGAAATCGTAGTCGAGCGTTTCGGCGTCCATCTCGACGTAGTCGTAGTCACCGGGCGGCGGCTCATCGTCGCCAGCGTCAGCGTCAGCGTCGGCCTCTGCCTGCACGATCGCATTGGCGACCGGGGCCACGACCTCGGCCTCCAGCGGCGCCACGACAGGCGCCGACGGCGCTGCCACGACTTCGGGCTGGGCAACGGCAACAGCTTCTGGCGCCTTGGCGGTGTCCCAGGGCAGATCGACGACGGCTTCGGGCGCGACGGGTGCTTCTGGCTCTGGCTCTGGCTCTGGCTCTGGCTCTGGCTCTGGCTCTGGCTCTGGCTCTGGCTCTGGCTCTGGCTCTGGCTCTGGCGGCAGGCTGGCGGCGGCTTCGGGCGTGTCAACGACCGCTACCGGCGCGTCCGCAACCGACACGTCCGCAACCGGCGCAGGTTCACTCACGGCCGGCACAACGCTCGTGTCCGGTGCCACGGCAGCAGGCTCGGCGGCCGCCGGCATGGCAGGCGCAGGCGCTACCGGGACAGCGGCAGGCGCCGGGGCAGAAACGACAGGAGCCGGCATAGCGGTGCCGGCCACTGGGTTCGTCCGGGAATCAGCAGTGGCCTGGCTGGTCCCCAACGGCTTTAGCGTGACCCTGGGAGCATCGTCGGCTCCCGCAGGGCGGAAGGCCAGCATGCGCAGCAGGACCATCTCGAAACCACCGCGCGGCTCAGGCGCCAGGGGCAGATCGCGACGGCCGATCAAGCCCATCTGGTAGTAGAACTGCACATCCTCGGCAGGCAAGGCCTGGGCCAGCTGCAGCACGCGCTCGCGGTCACCCTGACCGTTGTCCACCGCATCCGGCAGCGCCTGGGCGATGGCCACACGGTGCAGCACGTTGAGCATCTCCGCCAGCACGCCATTCCAGTCCGGGCCCTGCTCCGCCAGATGGCGCACGGCTTCGATCAGTGCGCGCGCATCGCCTTCGATCAGCGCGTGCAGCACGCCATAGACCTGGCCTTGATCCAGCGTGCCGAGCATGGCACGCACATCGGCGGCCAGCACCTTGCCTTCACCGAAAGCGATGGCCTGGTCGGTCAGGCTCATGGCATCGCGCATCGAACCATCGGCGGCGCGCCCCAGCAGCCACAGGGCGTCGTCTTCGAACGGCACGTTCTCGGCGCTGAGGACATGGCTCAGGTGCTCGACCACCCGCTCCGGCGGCATGTTCTTCAGGGAGAACTGCAGGCAGCGCGACAACACGGTGACCGGCAGCTTCTGCGGGTCGGTGGTGGCGAGCAGGAACTTGACGTGAGGTGGCGGCTCTTCCAGGGTCTTCAACAAGGCGTTGAACGAGCTGGTGGAGAGCATGTGCACTTCGTCGATCAGGTAGACCTTGAAGCGCCCACGGGTCGGCGAATACTGCACGTTGTCGAGCAGCTCGCGGGTGTCCTCGACCTTGGTACGACTGGCGGCGTCCACTTCGATCAGGTCGACGAAGCGCCCCTCGTCGATCTCCCGGCACACCGAGCAGGTCCCGCAGGGCGTGGAGCTGATGCCGGTCTCGCAGTTCAGGCACTTGGCGATGATCCGCGCAATGGTGGTCTTGCCCACCCCACGGGTACCGGTGAACAGGTAGGCGTGGTGCAGGCGCTGGCTGTCCAGGGCATTGATCAGGGCTTTGAGCACATGGGTCTGGCCGACCATTTCGCGGAACGAGCGCGGACGCCATTTACGTGCAAGAACCTGATAACTCATGGAAAACCGTCATGTGAGGAAAGCAAAAGTGGGCTAATCCTAGCGGAGCGACCGGCAAATTGCATCCGCCAACCGAGCCACTGAAAAGGCCCCTTGTCGAGTTGCGAAACAGTACTGTTCATTTATTGCGCAATACAGTATGATTCGCGCCGTTCGTACCAAGCTGCAAGTCATCCAGGCCCTCGCGCCTCCCCGCTGGTTTCCCGGTTCAACGTCTAGCGCATTCCTGCGCAGCCGCCCTCCCCGATCCCACCTGCTGACTGATCAGGCCGACTCGCCACTCACGTTAACTGGCGCAGTTCCTCCGCCTGCCTCCGACGTACTGACCACGCCGAAGAACCGTAACAATGGAACTTTATCGTGCTAATACAGCTCCGATCGGTTGACTGCTATGGCCGCTTTTCGGCCAACCCCATGGAGCGACACCACGCGCAACGAAGCGCACATGCTTTAAAGGAAACACTTAGAAAAATGCATACTCAACATCAGATTCAGAAAGCCATCAGCACGCTGACCCACGCCTTCGCCCCGTTCGACTGCCGTATCCAGGCAGCGCGCAAAGGCAGCTTCAGCTTTACCCTGGTCGACAAGACCGGCATTGCCCAGTACAGCCAGCGCCTGTACCCGGGCCAGTACGGCGACGACTCGCTGCAACAGGTGATCGAGCGCACCCGCCAGTCGCTCATCGCCTGAACCTATCGCTCATCCTGAGGTCCAAACTGGCCAATCTCAGGATGGAGTAGGTCATGGAATTCACCAACCAGCAACTCGTCGATCACCTGTTCACCCCGCTGCGTGCCAACTTCAGCTCCCCACGGCCGGACGGCAGCGTCATCCTCGCCCTGCTCGACGAGAGCGACAGTACCGTCTACAGCCGCGTGCTGGCCAAGCCACAGCTCGACGACCAGAACGCCTTCGCCCAGAGCCTGGAAGACATCCGCCTCGAACTGGCCGTACGCGCTGGCAACATTCCTGCCGAACTGCGCAAGACGCTCAAGGAACAGGACAGCGTACTGAGCTATCGCACGGCCTGAAGCAGAGCGCCGTCAACAGAGCGCCCGATGCCATTGGCATCGGGCGTTTTCGTTCATGGCGCAACGATCGCCGCATGCCGCACGAATGCGTATGAACGGCGACGGAAACGGCGGTGACGAGCAGGCGGCAGCCCTGGCGATGCGCGCGCAAGCCAAGGAAAGATGATCGAGATGGGGAATCGCAGATTGGAGGCGAGCCCTGCCAGCCACACCCCGGCACACGATGTTCCCGCTGTGGCTGCTCCCTTCCGGGCCTGACCAGGTTCACAGGTAATCGTTGCGAGGGGACCGACAGGACCCACCATCACGCAGCCCGTCATTGCGACGGGCCGCGCCATTGTAACGACTAAACGCAAAGTTACAACCGGTTCAAACACTTAGATGCGTTGCAGCACCCTCTCACACGCGAAAACGCCCCACCAGTTGCGCCAGACCGTGGGACAGCTCGGACAGGTGCTGACTGGCCCGCGTGCTCTGCTCGGAGGTCTGCGCCGCCTCGTTGGAGAGGTCACGAATGTCGCTGATGTTGCGGGCGATCTCCTCGGTCACGCTGCTCTGCTCCTCGCACGCCGTGGCGATCTGCGCGGCCATGTCGTTGATGCGCTGCACCGACTCACCGGTGACGTTCAGCGCCTGGTCGACGCCGGCAGCCTGATCGACGCTCTGCCGTGCCCGTTCGCTCCCCGTGTGGGTCGCCTTGACCGCGTTCTGCACCCCGACCTGCAGGCGCTCGATCATGCCCTGAATGTCCTTGGTGGACTCCTGGGTACGCGCCGCCAATGCCCTGACCTCGTCGGCCACCACCGCGAAGCCCCGCCCCTGCTCGCCGGCACGTGCCGCCTCGATGGCGGCGTTGAGCGCCAGCAGGTTGGTTTGCTCGGCGATGCCCTTGATCACGGCCAGCACCGCGCCGATGTTGGCGGCCTCCTGCTCCAGGGTCTGGATGGTCGAAGAGGCGCTCTCCACTTCCTGCGCCAGCTGACGGATCGAGGCGATGGTCGCCCCCACCACCTCGGCTCCTTCGCGTGACTGTTGCTCGGCACTGCGCGCTGCATCCGCCGCATTCTGCGCATTGCGCGCCACCTCATGCACGGCCGTGCTCATTTCCGTCGCGGCGGTGCTGACCTGGTCGACCGCCGCATGTTCACTGCTGATCAACTGGTCATTGGCTGCCGCCAGACCGGCAAGGTTCTTCGCCGAGTCGGCCACCTCGTCGGTGACCCGCCCCACTTCCTTGATCAACGGCTGCAGCTTGTCGAGGAAGCGGTTGAAGGCATGGCTGAGCTGGCCCAGTTCGTCCCTGGACAACACGTCGAGGCGCACGCGCAGGTCGCCATCGCCATCGGCGATCTGCTCGATGCGATGCAGCAGGCTGTGCAGGGGACGGGTCACCAGCAACGGGAAGCCGATGACCAGCAGCAGGCAGACGGCCAACCCCACGGCAATGACGATGCCCTGCTGCCAGGCCAGTTCTTCACCACGGGCGATCGCCGCAGTGCCCACGGCGTTGGCGGAGCTGTCCTCCAGTTCGCCGAGCTTGTTGATGGCGCCACGCATCACCTCGAACTGCGCCTCGCTGTCACCGAAGCTGAGGTGGCTGGCCTCCTCGGGGTTGCTGGCGGCCAGCTGCAATACTTTCAGGGAGGTGGCTTTCCACAGTTCGAAGCCGCGATCGAACTCGGCGACCAGCGCCATCGCTTCGCCGCCGGGCTGCATGTCCGCGAACTTGTGCACGCGGTCATAGGCCTGCTGCAGGTTCTCGGTGTGCGCGGCGCGCAGTTCCTCGAGATGGCTCCCCGAATCCTCGTCGAGCATGCTGCGCTCGGCGATGAACGCCTGGTAGAGATCCCGGTCGGCATTGAGCAACAGGCTGATGCCTGGCAGGAAACGGTTGGTCAGGGTCGTCGAGGAATCGGCCACCTGCGTGATGCCACGCATGCCGAGCACGCCCATGGCCACCAACAGGGCCGCCAGAAGGAGAATGGGCAGGGCAATTTTCCAGCGAAAACCAAGGTCAGTGAAGGCACGCAGCATGATTGCACTCCAGTATCAATCAGGTAAGAGCAAGCATAGTCGAGGCTGGCAAAGTTGATTCGTCAGCCTTCCTGGCCGTGAGCCTAGGCACGAAGGCTTAACACTTCGTTAAGCCCGACCGGGTTGCGTAATGCGCTTCACATAAGAAGTGATCGGACGCGATTAGTCCCCTCGCCCCTATGGGGAGAGGGGAGCCAAACGGGTGCAACTTTAAATGCACAGCATTCCGACCAGGGTCCCGGCTTTTTTATCCGCCCCCCGGAACCACCCGACCCGCTGCGACACTAAGCCCTATCGGAAGTGTCTGCCACGGCACTCCCGGACTGTACCTTTTGTGCTAGCTTTCCCTCGTTTTCGGCTGCCCGGGCACGACCCAGCGCACCGAACCTCTCACCTGCAAACGGAGTTACATCATGGCAATCACCAAAGACCAACTGATCAGCGACCTGGCCGAGGCCGTTTCCCTGCCGAAAGCCACTGTCCGCACCCTGATCGATCAGCTGGGCGAAATTGTCGGCGACGCACTGGAAAACGACGGTGAGATCACCCTTCCTGGCATCGGCAAACTGAAGGTGAGCGAGCGTCCGGCCCGCACCGGTCGCAACCCGCAGACCGGCAAGAGCATCGAGATCGCGGCCAAGAAAGTGGTCAAGCTGGTGCCTGCCAAGGCGCTGAGCGATGCGCTGAACTGATTGTCTGCCGGCCCGGACGCAATGCCGGGCCGGCCTGTTTCGGCTTACTTCAGTACATTCAATTCGGTGACGACGTAGCGACTCCCCCGCTGCTCCACCTGAAAGCTCACCTTCTCCCCGCCTGAAACGCCTTCCAGCAATTTCGGCTCGCCCACCTCGAACACCATGGTCATCGGCGGCATGCCGACGCTGGCGATGGGGCCGTGACGCAGGGTGATCTTCTGCGCTGCAATATCCACCTTGCGCACCTCGCCCTGGCTCAGCGGCGCGGGTTCGGCAGCCTGCAGCGGCAGGCTGAACAGGGTGGCCAGGGCCGTGATCATCAATGTGCTCTTCATACGTGTATTCCTCCAGCAGGTCATTCGGCCAGCACCTGGATGCGGCCAGTCATGCCGGCCTGGTAGTGGCCGGCGATCAGGCAGGCGAAGTCGAACTCGCCTGCACGGTTGAACGTCCAGATCATCTCGCCGCTCTGCCCGGGCGCGACATGCGCCATGTAGGGCTCGTCGTGCTCCATGCCGGGAAACCTGGCCATCATCGCGGCATGCTGATCCAGCTCGGCCCGGGTGCCGATGACGAACTCATGCAGCAACTGACCGTCGTTGTGATGAACGAAACGGATGGTCTCGCCCTGCCTGACCTGCAGGCGATCCGGTGTGAAACGCATCTGGTCGCCCATGCGGATGTCGATGCTGCGATCGACCTGTGCAGCGCTGCCAGCGATGCCCCAGGGCTTTTGTTCCATCGGCATCGCCGCAGCGTCGTGAGTGCCATGGGCTTCGCCGTGGGCAAGCGCCAACGGGCTAATCAGGACGCCACCCAGCGTCAGGGTCAGGGCAAGAAGCGATAGGGTTTTCATTCAGGATGTTCCTCGATTGGTCTGCTGACCGGGCCGCGCGTGGCGGCCCGGCGTGTTTTCAATGCCCGGCATGGCCACCGGGTTTGCGTACCTGCACGTCCACCGGCGCCTCGACCGGCCGCTCGAGCGGCATCGACTGACCGCCGCCGTCATGCACGCGGCTCGGCTCGGCCAGGGCGCCTGTCCACTCGTAGGCCTGCGAACCAGGCGGATGCCTGAACCAGCCCGGATTGCGGTAATCACCAGCGGCCTGTTCCTTGCGCACCTTGAGCAGGGTGAACATGCCGCCCATCTCCACCGAGCCGAAGGGCCCATCACCAGTCATCATCGGCACGGTGTTGTCCGGCAGCGGCATCGGCATCTCCGCCATGTCGGCCATGCCGCGCTCGCCCATCACCATGTAGTCGGGCACCAGCCTGGCGATCTTGCCGGTCATGTCGCGGTGGTCGACGCCAACCAGCGTCGGCACGTCGTGGCCCATGGCATTCATGGTGTGGTGGCTCTTGTGGCAATGCAGTGCCCAGTCGCCCTCCTCGTTGGCGATGAACTCCACCTGGCGCATCTGCCCCACCGCCACGTCGGCGGTCACTTCCGGCCAGCGCGAAGCCAGTGGCGTCGGCCCGCCGTCGGTGCCGGTCACCTCGAATTCGTGGCCGTGCAGATGGATCGGGTGGTTGGTCATGGTCAGGTTGCCGACACGCAGGCGCACCCGCTCGCCCTGACGCGCCACCAGCGGATCGATGCCGGGAAACACGCGACTGTTGAAGGTCCACAGGTTGAAGTCGAGCATCTGCATGATCTTCGGCGTGTAGGCGCCGGGCTCGATGTCGTAGGCGTTGAGCAGGAAGCAGTAGTCGCGGTCCACCTCACTGATCAGCGGATGGTGCTCCCTGGGGTGGGTGACCCAGAACCCCATCATGCCCATGGCCATCTGCACCATCTCATCGGCATGCGGGTGGTACATGAAGGTGCCGGGCCGGCGCGCGACGAACTCGTAGACGTACGTCTTGCCCACCGGGATCGCCGGCTGGGTCAGGCCCGAAACGCCGTCCATGCCGTTGGGCAGGCGCTGGCCATGCCAATGGATGCTGGTGTGCTCGGGCAGCTTGTTGGTGACGAAGATGCGTACCCGGTCGCCCTCCACCACCTCGATGGTCGGCCCCGGTGACTGGCCGTTGTAGCCCCACAGGTGAGCCTTGTAGCCGGGCGCCAGCTCGCGCACCACCGGTTCGGCGACCAGGTGGAACTCCTTGACCCCGTTGTTCATGCGCCACGGCAGCGTCCAGCCGTTGAGCGTCACCACCGGGTTGTAGGGGCGCCCGCTGCCTGGCTGCAAGGGCGGCTGAGTATCGGCACTGGCCTGCAGCACCGGCTCGGGCAACGCGGCCAGGGACACCCGGCTGACCGCCGAAGTAGCGACCGCCGCACCGATGGCACTGGCACCGAGAAAGAAATCACGTCGTGAAACCATGTCAGCAGATCCTTGTTCAGTGGCCGCCAGCGGCCGGCTCGGTACTGGCGACTGGCGCCGCGGCGAGCGTGGGATTGGGTGTGCCCAGCAGGGCCATGTCGAGGTCGGCGCGGGCCAGCCAGAAATCGCGCTGCGCCTGCAGATAGCCATCCACCGCCTGCACCTGGCGACGGGCGTCGGCAAGCAGTTCGAAGGTGCTGATGAACATGCCGTTGTAGCGCAGCAGGTTTTCCTCGGCCATGCGCTGGCGCAGCGGCAGGACCTCGACGCGATAGTGGCGCGCCAGTTCGAAGGCGTTGCGATAGGCCTGGTAGGCCTCGCGCACCTGCGAACGGGCATTGATCGCCGTCTCGGCAGCCCGGTTGAGCGCCTGGCGATACTGCGCCTCGGCCCTCGCCACCTTGGCGCCACTCCAGTCGAACAGCGGCAGTTCGACGCTGATCTCGTAACCGCGCTGGGTCGGTTCCTCGTTGGAGCGGTTGTTGACCACGCCCAGCTCCAGCACGTTGACGAAGCGCGTGGTGCGCGTCAGCCCAAGGTTCTGCGCCAGCCGTTCGACGTCCAGGCGCATCGCCTGAATGTCCTGGCGCTGGCTCATGGCCAGGCGCTCCACCTCCGGCAGCTCATCCGCCGCATCCGGCAACGGCGGCAAGCGCTCGGGCAGGCGATAGGCAATCTGCTCGCCCCACAGGCCGAGCAGCCGGGTCAGCCGCTCGCGGCTGGCTACCCGCGCCTGTTCGGCACGCAGTACGGCGATCCCCGCCTCGGCATAGAAGCCCTGCTGCTCGGCCTGCTGCAACTTGCTGAAGTTGCCGACCGCCGCCAGCCGCCTGGCCAGTTCGGCGCCAGCTTCGGCGGCCTCCAGCACCTGCCGCGCGTAGACCAGCCCCTCCTCCGCCGCGACCGCCTGGTACCAGGCCTTGCGCGTCTCGCTGGCCAGCTCGACCACCGCCAGGCTGGTGCGGCGCTGCAACTGCTCGAAGCGCCTGCCTTCGAGACGCGAGGTCATCGGCAAGGCGATCAACCGCGCCAGGTTCAGATGCAGGCCGCGCTCGTATTCCACTTCGCGGCCTTTCTCCAGGCGCCCGTAGGAGAAACCGGGATTGGGCAGGCGCCCGGCCTGTACCCGCTCGGCTTCGCCAATGCCCAGTTCGTCGAATGCAGCCTGCAGGCCGCGATTGTTGAGCAGGGCCAACTGCACCGCCGCGTCGAGGTCCAACGGCGCGGCCAGCAGTTCGCCGACGCGCGCCGCGATCTGACTGCGCCCGGCGTCGTCGCGCGCTCAGAGCACCTGCTTGTCCAGCTGACGTTCGGCGCCTTGCTGCACCGCGTCGAATCCGCCGTCCTCGCTGAAGCTGGCGCAACCGGCCAGCAGCGACAGGGCACAGAGCAGCGCCAGAGGTTTAATGATGGTCATGACCACCTCCCGTAGCAGGCTCGGCAGATGACTCGGCCGGCTGTGCCCAACCCTCCATGCTGTAGGTACGCCAGCCGCCGATACGACCGACCTGGTCGTTGGCCTCGCGCCAGTCCTGCAAGGGTTCGTCGGTGTGCGTGCGGTAGTCGCTCAACGGCGACTGGTACGTCTGTGCCGGCACTGCGGCAGCGGCATCCAGCGGGTCGGGCTGGACGGCCAGCAGCACGCCGGGCAGCGCCAGGGCACAGGCACCCAGCGACCACCCGGCAATCGGATGAAACTTCATGATGTGTTCTCGCGTAGGGCGGCCAACCGGCCGCATGAGCTACAAGCGCCGGTCTACGGCGCTAACCTCGGGGGCTCAGGCGAGAAAAGGACGCGGGGGGCGTTCAGGCGTGTCGGCCACGCCGATGACGAGGCGATCGGGCCAGGCCATGGGCGGCTCGGCGCTTCGCGCAATGCTGTGATTCAGGAACGGCTCACCGGGCGCGACGACACCGACGCAGAAGGCGCACAGGGTGCAGACACCGCCATCAGCGGCGGGCGCGGCATCCTGCTGCAGGTCAGGCGCATCGGCCGTGGCCATGCCATGAGCCATGCCGGACACGCCATGCTCCGTCATGTTCATCGACATGACGCTGCTGCGGTGAACCTGCTGGCAAAGTTGCATGCCGAGCGCCGCCATGGCCTGTGTCGGCAAGGCCAACATCAGCATCCAGATCAGGGCGGTACGCAGGGTCTTGCGCATAGAGGTCGTGCAGCCGATTCAGCAAGCGATGCTCGGATTATCCTTACGCCGGGCGCTTTGTCCAGCGCTACAGGGTCAAATGCCCGGCGTACAGGCCATAGCCGGCCACCACGGCGGTCAGCAGCACCGCGCTGAAGATCAACCATTCATGAGGCTGGAACAAGGCCTGGCCCAGTTCGCGTTTGGCCCGCCGGAACAGCAGCACGCCCGGCGCGTAGAGCAGCGCAGACAGCAGCAGGTACTTCACCCCGCCGGCATACAGCAACCAGGCGGCATACAGAATCGCCAGCAGACCGACCAACAGATCCTTGCGCCGCACAGCGGCTTGCGCCCCGTAGGTCTCGCCACGCACCACCAGCAGCAGCGCATAGACCGACGACCACAGATAGGGCACCAGGATCATCGACGAGGCCAGGTAGATCAGCGACAGGTAGGTGCCCTGAGCGAACAGGATGATCAGCAGGAACAACTGGATCATCGCGTTGGTCAGCCAGAGTGCGTTGGCAGGTACCTTGTTGGCGCTCTCCCGGCGCAGGAAGGCCGGCATGGTACCGTCCTTCGCCGCGACGAAGAGGATCTCCGCACAGAGCAGCGCCCAGGACAGCAATGCACCGAGCAGCGAGACGGCCAGGCCGACGCTGATCAGCACCGCGCCCCAGCGCCCCACCACATGCTCCAGCACACCGGCCATCGACGGGTTCTGCAACGCGGCCAGCTCGGGCTGGCTCATCACCCCCAGCGACAGCAGGTTGACCAGCATCAGCAACGCCAGCACCCCGAGAAAGCCGATCACCGTGGCCGTGCCAACATCCCTGCGCCGTTCGGCACGCGAGGAATACACGCTGGCCCCCTCGATACCGATGAACACGAACACGGTGACCAGCATCATGTTGCGCACCTGCTCCAGCACGCTACCGAACTGCGGGTTGCTGCGCCCCCAGATATCCCGCGTGAAGACGTCGCGATCGAACGCCAGGCCGACGATGACGATGAACAACAGGATCGGCACCAGCTTGGCCACGGTGGTGACCAGATTGATCAGCGCCGCCTCCCTGATCCCGCGCAGCACCAGGGCATGCACGCACCACAGCAACACCGAGGCGCAGCCGATGGCCAGGGGCGTATTGCCCTCGCCGAAGGCCGGGAAGAAATAGCCCAGTGTCGAGAACAGCAGGACGAAGTAACCGACGTTGCCCAGCCAGGCGCTGATCCAGTAGCCCCAGGCCGAGGAGAAGCCCATGTAATCGCCCAGACCGGCTTTGGCATAGACGTATACGCCACCGTCCAGCTCCGGTTTGCGATTGGCCAGGCCCTGGAACACGAACGCAAGCGCCAGCATGCCCACCGCCGTGATTCCCCAGCCGATCAGCACCGCACCGACATCCGCCCGGGCCGCGATGTTCTGCGGCAGCGAGAAGATCCCGCCACCCACCATCGAGCCCACCACCAGCGCGGTGAGCGCACCCAGGCTCAGTTTTCGACTTCCGTCCGACATGGCGGTCCCTCTGCGAGCTACCGCCAAACTCTAGCAGGCCGTTGAAAAACGTAGGCGAGGCAGCCAGTGCAATACCGATGGCGGCCCCGCAAAAACAGGCGAAAAACGGTCGGAGTCGCGCTCGACTTTACGAGCTGTAAATGAGCATTTTGATCGGACTCGCGCACGAGCCTGTTTTTAACGCTGCAATGGCAATGCAGGTAGTTTTTCAACAGTCTGCTAGACCAGAGCGGTGAACCTACCAGCACACTTCCCCGCTCAGCCCAGCATCGTCACGTGATGCGGGTGGCTGGCCACGCGATCGAGCCAGGCACGCAGCGCCGGGAAGGCTTCGAGGCTGAAGCCGCCTTCGTCCGCGACATGGGTATAGGCATAGAGCGCGATATCGGCGATGGAGTAGTGCTCACCGACCAGGTAGGGCGTGCGTTCGAGCTGCCTCTCCATGACCTTGAGCGCCTTGTAGCCGAGTTTCAGGCAGCGCGCGTACTCCTCGCGCCGTTCCTCGGGCATCCCCTGGTAGAGCTGGATGAAGCGCGCCACCGCGACATAAGGCTCATGGCTGTACTGCTCGAAGAACTGCCACTGCAGCACCTGAGTACGCAGGCGCGGCTCGCTGGGCAGAAACTCGCTGCTGTCGGCAAGGAAGTTGAGAATGGCATTGGACTCCCACAGGCAGGTGCCGTCGTCCAGCTCCAGCACCGGAATCTTGCCGTTGGGGTTCTTCGCCAGGAAGGCTTCGCTCTGCGTCTCGCCCTTGAGGATATCGATGGGAATCCACTGGTACGGCTTGCCCAGCAGATGCAGCATCAGCTTGACCTTGTAGCAGTTGCCCGAACGGTAGTCGCCATAGACCTTGAACATCGCGTTGCCCTCCCTAATCAATCCTCGCGGCAAGCTCGCCGCCAATCACCCTGCCTGCCGGAGCTGCCGTGTCCGGAGCACTCGCGACTCACGCCGCGCCTGCAGGCAAACAACCCTCACGCACCCTGCGCACCACGGATCACCGCAGCCAACCGGCGCAAACCCTCGCCCAGGCGCTCCGGCGCCACATGGCTGAAGTTCAGTCGCAGATGCCCGGGGTTGGCGTCCGGGTCGATGAAGAACGGCTCGCCCGGCATGAAGGCGACATTCTGCGCCAACGCCGCATCGAGCAACGTACGGGTATCGAGCGGCTGCTTCAGGGTCAGCCAGAAGAACAGGCCGCCCTGCGGAACCTCCCACTCGGCGAGATCGCCGAAATGCTCCAGCAGCGCACCCTGCATGGCGTCGCGGCGAATTCGGTAGAAGTCACGCAGCTCGGCCAGGTGACCACGGTACTGCTCACTGCCCAGCCACTGCAGCGCCTGCCACTGACCGATGCGGTTGGTGTGCAGGTCGGCCGACTGTTTCAGGCGCAGCAGGTGCGGGTACAGGTCCCTGGTAGCGATCAGATAGCCCACGCGCAGGCCCGGCAGCAGCGTCTTGGACACGGTGCCGGTGTAGATCCAGCTGGCTTTGCGCAGGCGGCTGACGATGGGTGTGGCGCTCCCGGCATCGAACACCAGCTCGCGGTACGGCTCGTCCTCGATCAGGGTCACGCCGAATTCGTCGAGCAGCGCCGCCACGGCCTCGCGTTTGGCTTCGCTGTAGCGCGTGGCGGACGGATTCTGGAACGTCGGGATCAGGTAGGCGAAAGCCGGCTTGTGTTGTTCCAGGCGCTGGCGCAACACGGCCAGCTCGGGGCCATCGGCCTCCTGCGGCACGCTGATGCAGTTGGCACCGAACAGCTGGAACGCCTGCAGCGCCGCCAGGTAGGTCGGCGCCTCGAGCAGCACTTCGGTGCCCGGATCGATGAACAGCTTGGCGGCCAGGTCCAGCGTCTGCTGCGAGCCACTGACGATCAGCACCTGGCTGGCATCGCACGGCACTCCCAGGGCACGCGCCTCGGCAGCGATGGCTTCGCGCAGCGCCGGCTCGCCTTCGCTCATGCCGTACTGGCCCATGCTCGCCGGCATCTCGGCCCAGTCCACCTTCGGCAGCATCGGCTCGGCCGGCAGACCACCGGCGAAGGACATCACCTCCGGACGCTGCGCCGCGGCAAGAATTTCACGGATCAGGGAGCTTTTCAGGCGGGCGATGCGTTCGGAGAAGGCCATGGTGTGTCCTGGGGTGCCAAAGTCGTTTAATTAAGTCAAACTGCTTGACCGAAACTACGCCGCCACCCAGAGATACGTCAATATGACTGACCTAAAAAATTTCTCCGAGAAATTTTTAACGTCGCCCGGCGACAGCCCCCAGGGTGGCCTCAATGGTGCGCAGGTCATGCGCAATTCCGCCGCCCAGCAGGCCGCCATGGAGGCGTTCTTCTTCGGCTATCAGGCCTTCACCGCCAAGCCCGACGAGATGCTGGCCAAGCGCGGGCTGTCGCGCGTGCACCACCGCATTCTGTTCTTCATCGCCAAATACCCGGGCCTGAACATGAGCGAACTGCTCGGTTACCTGGGCGTCAGCAAGCAGGCATTGAACATGCCGCTGCGCCAGCTGATGGAGATGCACCTGGTGCAGAGCGAGGCGGCAGCGGACGACAAGCGCAAGCGCCTGCTGGTGTTCACGCCGGAGGGCGCCAAGCTGGAACAGGCCCTGCGCCGGGAACAGGCCCGCCTGTTGCAGCGCGCGTTCGCCGAAGTGGGCGAAGACGCCGTGCAGGGCTGGCTCCAGGTCAACCTGGCCCTGGCCTCCAGCCACAGCAACTAGTCCGGGCCATGGCCCATGCAGCTGGCCTTCTGCAACCATCCATCGCCGATTTGACGCAGCGATTGCGTCATGGCCGCCTCCTCTGCGAACATATGCGAATCATTATCAACTTAACTTAGATCTCGCGAGGGGCGTGTGTCGGTTCAGGACTCCAGCAATCAGCAGTTGGTCGGCCTGCTCTACCGCGATCACCGCGACTGGCTTTTCGGCTGGCTGCGCAAGAGCCTGAACTGCGCGCAACGCGCGGAAGACCTGAGCCAGGACACCTTCGTCCGCCTGCTGGGGCGCGCCGAGCTGCACAGCCCACGCGAACCCCGCGCCCTGCTCACCACCATCGCCAAAGGTCTGCTGGTCGACCAGTTCCGGCGCAATGCCCTGGAGCGCGCCTACCTGGATGAACTGGCGCTGGCCCCCGAGGCCGTGCAACCCAGCCCGGAAGAACAGGCGCTGGCCCTGGAGCAGCTGGCGGAGATCGATCGCCTGCTCGGTCAGCTGTCGAGCAAGGCGCGTGCGGCATTCCTCTACAACCGCCTGGACGGTCTCGGCCATGCCGAGATCGCCGAGCGCCTGGGGGTCTCCCCTTCCCGCGTGCGCCAGTACCTCGCCCAGGGCCTTCGCCAGTGCTATGTCGCGCTGTATGGGGCACCGCAATGAGCCAGGTTTCGGCTCGCGCCCTGGATGAGGCGATCGCCTGGCAGCTGTGTCTGGGTTCGGGCAATGCCAGCGAGCAACAGCACCGCGAGTTCGCCAGGTGGCTGGCCGCCCACCCCGAGCATGGCCTGGTCTGGCGCCGCCTCGGCGGGATCGATCAGCAACTCGCGGCGGCCAACGCGCCCCTGGCGCGCCGTGCGCTGCTGCAAGGCGGCATCAACCGCCGACGCAGCCTGCGTCGCCTGGGCAGTGGCACCCTCGGCCTGCTGCTTGCCACCGGCGTCGCCCTGACCCTGCTGGCCCAACAGCGCCCGCTGGACGACTACCTGGCCGACTATCACACCGCCAGCGGCGAGCAGCGCGACCTGTTGCTCGCCGACCGCAGCCAGGTGCGCCTCAACAGCCGCAGTGCGCTGGACGTGGAGTTCGACGCCAAAGAGCGTCGCCTGCGCCTGCGCAGTGGCGAGATCCTGATCCAGACGGCCAAGGGCGATACGCGCCCGTTCATCGTCGAGACCGAGCAAGGCCGCCTGCACGCGCTGGGCACGCGCTTCCTGGTGCGCCGCGAAGGTGCGGCGACCGAGCTGATCGTCCTGCAGTCAGCCGTCGCCGCCAGGCCGCAGGCGGCCACCCAGGAACGCATCATCCACAGCGGCGAGCAGGTGCGCATGGACCGCCACCACCTGAGCGACAGCTCGCCCGCGCCGGTCGGCGCCGACGCCTGGAGCCGCGGCATGCTGGTGGCGGACAACCTGCCGCTGCAACAGCTGATCGACCAGCTGGGCGAATACCGCAGCGGCTACCTGGGCCTCGATCCGAGCCTGAGCGGCCTGCGCATCAGCGGCAGCTTCCCGCTGCACGACAGCGACAAGGCACTGGCCGCCATCGCCCTCAGCCTGCCCGTGCAAACCGAGCGACTGGGCCCCTGGTGGACTCGCGTGGTGCCCCGGGAAAAATAGTTTTCCCTCCCCCTGTCACTTTTTCGTTCTGCTTCGGCAAGAAGGCATTGAGATACATTAACTCTTAGGAGACGTTCGCAATGTCCTTCCGCCCTGCTCCGTTCCGCCACACACTGCTGGCCCTCACCGTCGCCTGCGCCGGCCATGTCGGCCTGGCCCACGCCGAAGCCTATCAGTTGCCGGCAGGCCCACTGGCGCCGACGCTCAATCAGATCGCCAGCCAGGCCGGCGTGACCCTGAGCATCGACCCGGCCCTGACCGAGGGCAAACGTTCGGCGCCGGTCAGCGGCGACTACGAAGCCATCGACGCGCTGAACCAGGCGCTGCGCGGCACCGGCCTGCAGCTGCAGGGACGCGGCGGCGCCTACAGCCTGGCCCCCGCAGCGGAAGCGGCGATGGCCCTGCCGGACGTGACCGTCACCGCCAGCGAGCAGGCGGCCGAGCACGCCCTGGGCCCGACCCGCGGCTACCTGGCCAATCGCACGGCCACCGGCACCAAGACCGATACGCCACTTTTGGAAACCCCACGCTCGATCTCCGTGGCCACCCGCGCGCAGATGCAGGATCGCAAGGTGCAGAACCTCGACGATGCCGTGCGCTACATGCCCGGCGTGATCGCCAGCAGCTACGGCAGCGACAGCCGCGCCGACTGGATGAAGATCCGCGGCTTCGAACCGATCCAGATGCTCGATGGCCTGCCGCTGCCCAAGGGCAGCTACACCATGGCCAAGCTGGAAACCTGGAACCTGGAGCGCGTCGCCGTGCTGCGCGGACCGGCTTCATCGGTCTATGGCCAGACCCCGCCCGGTGGCCTGGTCGATGCCGTCAGCCGCCGGCCGCAGGCCGAGAGCAGCCATGAGGTGCAGGTGCAGATCGGCAACTACCAGCACAAGCAGATCAGCTTCGACAGCACCGGCAAGATCGACGACGACGGTCGTTTCCTCTACCGCTTCAGCGGTGTCGGCCGTGACAGCGGCACGACCGTCGAGCATATCGACGATCAGCGCTTCAACCTGGCGCCGAGCCTGACCTGGAACATCGCCGACGAAACCAGGCTGACCCTGCTCGGCCAGTTCAACCGCGACGATACCGGTGGCACCAGCCAGTTCCTGCCGTTGCAGGGCACCAAGCTCGATACGCCGGCTGGCAAGGTCGACTACAACAAGAACCTCGGCGACCCCGACTGGGAGTTCTACGACAAGACCTTCTATGCCCTGGGCTATGCCTTCGAGCACCGTCTCGACGACATCTGGCAGTTCCGCCAGAACCTGCGCTACAGCAAGCTCGAACTGGACAACCAGATCATCACCGCAGGTGGCTGGTCCGGTGCGGTCAGCGACGACGGCAGCGTCAGCCGCGGGGCCAACGTGTACGACGAGAACATCAGCCATTTCGCCGTGGACAACAACTTCCAGGCCGACTTCAGCACCGGCGCGCTGGATCACACCCTGCTGCTCGGCCTGGATTACCTGCGGGTGAACACCGACTACCGCTGGCTCTACGGCAGCGCGCCGAGCAGCAACATCATCACCCCGATCTACGGCCGAGACTTCAGTGGCGTCACCTACGGCGCCTTACAGGACTACAACCAGAAGCGCCGCAACACCGGCCTCTACCTGCAGGATCAGATCGCCCTGGACGCCTGGCGCCTGACCCTCGGAGGGCGCTGGGACCGACTGGAAACCGACTCGGTGTTCCACAACGCCAGCGACGCCAAAGACAGCCGCCGCGACAGCCAGTTCAGCGGCAACGCGGCGCTCAGCTACGTCTTCGACAGCGGCTTCACCCCGTACCTCTCCTATGCCGAGTCCTTCCAGGCCGAAGCGGGCGGCAGTGGTGGCGAAGCGTTCAAGCCCAGCACCGGCAAGCAGTACGAACTGGGGGTCAAGTACCAGCCACCCGGCAGCGACCTGCTGCTGACCGCTGCGGTCTATGACCTGAAACGGCAGAACATCGTCACCACCAACGTCGCCGGGGCTACCGAGCCGGTCAGTGAAGTCCAGGTACGCGGCCTGGAACTGGAGGCCACCGGTAACGTCACGGAAAACCTCAGCCTGACCGCGTCCTACACCTACACCAACAGCAAGATGACCGAGGTGGGCGACTCGCGTGACAAGAACCGCGCGCTGCCACTGATCCCCGAGCATCAGGCGTCCGTCTGGGCCGACTACGACTGGCATCAGGGCGCGCTGGCAGGCTTCGGGGTGGGCTTCGGCGCTCGCTTCGTCGGCTCCACAGACAACATCGCGGTCGGCAGCATGGGCTTCGTGCGCGACGCCTCCGACGGCCACAGCAGCGCCTACACCGTCTACGACGCCGTCGTGCGCTACGACCTGGGCCAGCTCGATAGCAGCCTGCGCGGCGCCAGCCTGTCGCTCAATGCCAGCAACCTGTTCGACAAGGAGTACCTGGCCACCTGCGACGGCTTCTACTGCTATGCCGGCGACCCGCGCCGGGTCACTGCCAGCCTCGACTACAAGTGGTAGGCAGGCAGCACACCGGGGTCGCCCAGCGGGCGGCTCCGGCCCTATGCAACACCCTCAGTCAACCTGCTCCGGCAACTCGGCCGCCGCACTGAAGAACACCCGCATCAGCGCCACTCCGGCACCGAGCAGGGGCAGCACGGCCAGCAGCGCCAGTATCACGCTGGCCAGCATCACCCCGCCGGCGATGTCGAGCCAGGCCATCACCTTCAGCGCCGGATAGGGGCATGCCACCTTCAGCAGGCGAATCCCCAGCCAGGCGGTGCAGGCCCCCGTCAGCGCCAGCAGCAGCATGTAGCCCAGCGTCGGCCAATCCAGGGCGGTGAACAGCTGCTCGCCGAATGCGCGGTCCGCCAGTTCCAGCGACACCGTCACCAGCAGCAGGCTCCAGATCGGAGCCGCCAGCTGCCGGGCGGCGAAGCGTGCCTCGGCGAACGCCTTGAAGCGCAGCAGCAGGTAGCAGCCAAGCAGCACCAGCATCAGGCTCAACCAGCCGATGTAGCTCTGCAGCCGCTGCGCCTCGCGCTCATCCAGCCATGCGCCGGCCAGGGTCAGGCCGACCACCAGGGCATTGGCCAGCACCGCCACCAGCGCCAGCCAGCCAAGCACGCGCAGTTGGCGGGCGCTCCAGCCCGGCAGTGGCGGAACCACACGACGGTCGAGCAATTCCACCTGCGGTGCGCTGTAGGGATTGTCCGGCTGCATCACCCTGCCCCTGTTCGACGATGGCTGCAGGCTAACCAGCCAGGTCCCGCTTGAACAGACTGTACGGTTCAACCCAGGCGTGGCTGTATCGCGACTTCATGCCGGCAGCGCAATAGGCTTTGCCAGTCACCGGAGAACAACAATGACGCCCGAACTCCTGCTCGCCTTCATCACCTTCGCCTTCGTCACCTCGGTGACGCCGGGGCCCAACAACATGATGCTGCTGGCCTCGGGCGTGAACTTCGGCTTGCGCCGCAGCATTCCGCACATGCTCGGTATCAGCCTGGGCTTCATGCTCCTGGTGACGGCGACAGGGCTGGGCCTTGGCCAGCTGTTCGAGCGCGTGCCCGTGCTGCACGAGGTGCTGCGCTATGTCGGCGCCGCCTACCTGCTCTATCTGGCCTGGAAGATCGCCCAGTCCGGCGCGCCGCAGAGCCGCGAGAACCCGACCGCGAAGCCCTTCACCTTCCTCCAGGCTGCCGCCTTTCAGTGGGTCAACCCCAAGGCGTGGATCATGGCCATCGGTGCTATCACTACCTATACGCCGCAGGACGGTTTCTTCAGCAACGTGCTGCTGATCGCGGCGCTGTTCGCCCTCGTCAACTGCCCCAGCGTGGGCCTGTGGACGGTGGCTGGCAGCCTGCTGCGCAACTGGCTGGACAATCCGCGCCTGCTGCGCGCGTTCAACATCGGCATGGCCCTGCTGCTGGTCGCCTCGCTGTATCCCATCCTCGTCGACACTGGAATGTTCTGATGCAAGATGTCGCCCCTACCCGTCTGCGCCCGCTGGCGGACACCTCCACTTCGGCCGTGGTCGCCGGCTTCATCGCCATGCTCACCGGCTACACCAGCTCCCTGGTGCTGATGTTCCAGGCCGGCCAGGCGGCAGGCCTGAGCGCTGGCCAGATATCCTCGTGGATCTGGGCCCTGTCGATCGGCATGGCGCTGTGCTGCATCGTCCTCTCGCTGCGCTACCGCGCGCCGGTGATGATCGCCTGGTCCACCCCAGGCGCCGCGCTGCTGATCACCAGCCTGCCGCAGGTGTCCTACGGCGAAGCCATCGGCGCCTACATCCTCGCTTCGGGCCTGATCCTGCTGATCGGCCTGACCGGCACCTTCGATCGCCTGATGCGCCGCATCCCTGCCTCCATTGCCGCCGCCCTGCTGGCCGGGGTGCTGTTCAAGATCGGCCTGGAAATCTGCGTGGCAGCCGAGCAGCAGCCCACTCTGGTGGTCGCCATGCTGCTCGCCTACCTGTTCGGCAAGCGCCTGTGGCCGCGCTACGCGGTACTCGCCGCGCTGATCGTCGGCAGCCTGCTGGCCGGCCTCTTCGGCCTGCTCGATTTCAGCGGTTTCGAACTGCAGCTGGCCACGCCGCAATGGACCACGCCGAGCTTCTCCCTGGCTGCGGCGATCAGCATCGGCATCCCGCTGTTCATCGTCGCCATGGCCTCGCAGAACCTGCCGGGCATGGCCGTGCTGCGCGCCAATGGCTACGACGTACCGGCGTCGCCGCTGCTGACCAGCACCGGCCTGGTGTCGATCCTGATGGCGCCGTTCGGCAGTCACGGCATCCACATGGCCGCCATCAGTGCCGCCATCTGCGCCGGCCCGGAGGCCCACGAAGACCCGCACAAGCGCTACACGGCGGCGGTCTGGTGCGGTGTGTTCTACGCCATCGCCGGCCTCTTCGGCGCAACGCTGGCCTCGCTCTTCGCCGCCCTGCCGGCCGCGCTGATCCTGTCCATCGCCGCGCTGGCGCTGTTCGCCTCGATCATCGGCGGCCTGACCCAGGCCATGAGCGAACCGAACGAGCGTGAAGCGGCGCTGATCACCTTCCTGGTCACCGCCTCGGGCATGACCCTGGCGGGCGTCGGCTCGGCATTCTGGGGCATCGTCGCCGGCCTGCTGACCCTGGCGATCCTCAACGCCGGCAAACGCTGAGCGGGTTCAGAGGGGCTCCTGCGGAGCCTCTCGCTTTGCTGCGGCTACGCCCCGTCGCCCTGAGCCAGCGGCTCGACCAGCTCAGCGCCGTGTACGCGGTTGACCCACAGGCCGAACAGCGCCGCCGTGACGAACATGATCAGGCTGTAGATCGCCGCCGGAATGGCCATGGTCGGGTTGTTCAGCAGCGCCGGGCTCAGCGCCAGCGCGATGGCCAGGGTGCCGTTGTGGATACCGATCTCCATGGCGATGGCGATGGCCTGGCGCAGATCGAGCTTGAGCAGGCGCGGCACGCAGTAGCCCACCGCCATGCTCAGCAGGTTGAAGGCTAGCGCCGCACCACCCACCGCCGGCGCGTACTCGACGAAGGTGCGCCAGTCCTTGGCCACCGCCAGCAGGATGATCAGCAGCAGGAACAGCGCCGAAACGATCTTCACCGGCTTCTGCATGCGCTCGGCAAAGTGCGGGAAGCGGCTGCGCAGCCACATGCCGATGGCAACCGGGCCGAGGACGATGGCGAACACCTGCACCACTTTGGCGAACTGCAGCGGAATGGCCTGGTCGGCAGACATGAAGTGCGCCAGCGACAGGTTGACGATCAGCGGCATGGTCAGGATGGCGACCACCGAATTGACGGCGGTCAGGGTGATGTTCAACGCCACGTCGCCATGGGCCAGGTGGCTGTAGAGATTGGCCGTGGTACCGCCCGGCGAGGCCGCCAGCAGCATCAGGCCGACGGCCAGCGCCGGCGCCAGGCCGAACAGCTTGGCCAGGAAGAAGCAGGCCAGCGGCAGCAGGAGCAACTGGCAGGCCAGGCCGATCAGCACCGGCCGGGGAAACTTGGCCACGCGGGCGAAGTCGGCCAGGCTCAACGACAGGCCCAGGCCGAGCATGATGATGCCCAGCGCGGCGGGAAGGAAAAGCGTCAGCAAGGGATCGGCGGTCATTATTGTTATCGCTCCTGTTCAACCTGGCAGGATTCTGCGCAGTCAGGACCACCGCTGACAGTGGCCCTGCGTGCCAAGATTCGCCCGTGATCGCCTCCCGCACGGGTGCGATCAGATCGCCGTGGCGCCACCGTCGACGGCCAGGGCCTGGCCGGTGGTGAAGCCGGCGTGATCGCTGCACAGGTACAGCACAGCCGCGGCGATCTCTTCCACCTTGCCGATGCGCCCGACCGGATGCATGGCGGCGGCGAACTCGGCCTTGCGCGGGTCGGCCTCGTAGGCGCGGCGGAACATGTCGGTGTCGATCACGGCGGGGCATACCGCATTGACACGCACCTTCTTCTTCGCGTACTCCACTGCCGCCGACTTGGTCAGGCCGATCACCGCGTGCTTGGAAGCCGCATAGATGCTCATCTTCGGCGCCGCCCCCAGGCCCGCCACCGACGCCGTGTTGACGATGGCGCCGCCCCCCTGGGCCAGCAGGAGCGGTATCTGGTGCTTCATGCACAGCCACACGCCCTTGACGTTGACGCCCATGATCGCGTCGAACTCGGCCTCGTTGCCGTCGGCCAGCTTGCCCTGCTCGATCTCGATACCGGCATTGTTGAAGGCATAGTCCAGGCGGCCGTACTGGCTCAGGGCCGCCTCCATCAGGGCCTTCACCTCGGCATCGCGGGTAACGTCGCAGCGCACGAAGCAGGCGTCACCACCGGCGGCACGAATCAGCTCGACGGTGCCTTCACCGCCAGCCACGTCGACATCGGAAACCACCACCTTGAGCCCTTCGGCGGCGAATGCCTGGGCGGTGGCGCGGCCTATGCCGGCCGCAGCGCCGGTGACCAGGGCGACCTGGCCGGAGAATGTCATGCTCATGTCTGCTTCCTCGCAGCGATTCTTGTTGAATTGGCGAGGAGTCTAGCCAGACGGCTGGGCGCAGAGCAGCACTATCAGGCTCTGGAGTGACAGGTCATGCAGGGCGCTGATGGCGTGGCGCCCTGGGTCGGCGCGCGGCTCAGCCCTGCAGTTCGGCGACCACGGCGGCCAGCGCCTGCGCCGGGTCGGCGGCCTGGCTGATCGGACGACCGATCACCAGGTAGTCGGAGCCGGCATCCAGCGCCTGGCGCGGGGTCAGAATGCGCTTCTGGTCGTCGGCACTGCTGCCGGCGGGACGAATGCCGGGCGTCACCAGTTGCAGACGCGGCTGTTCGAGCTTGAGCGCCGGCGCCTCCTGCGCCGAGCAGACCAGGCCGTCGAGCCCCGCTTCGGCAGCCAGGCCGGCCAGACGCAGCACCTGCGCCTGCGGCGCTACGTCCAGGCCGATACCGGCCAGGTCCTGCTGCTCCATGCTGGTCAGCACGGTCACGCCGATCAGCAGCGGCTTGGCGCCAGCCAGCTTGTCCAGTTCGTTGCGGCAGGCCGCCATCATGCGCAGGCCGCCGGAGCAATGCACGTTGACCATCCACACGCCCATCTCCGCCGCCGCCTTGACCGCCATCGCCGTGGTGTTGGGAATGTCGTGGAATTTCAGGTCGAGAAACAGCTCGAAGCCCTTGGCCTGCAGCGCCTCGACCACTTGCGGGCCGCTGCGGGTGAACAGCTCCTTGCCGACCTTTACCCGGCACAGCGCCGGATCGAGCTGGTCGGCCAGCGCCTGGGCGGCGTCACGGCTGGGGAAGTCGAGGGCGACGATGATGGGGGTTTGGCAGGCAGGCATGGGAGGCTCTCGGGCTGGGTCAAAAACGCCGCGCATTGTAGCGCAAAGCGACCGGGCGCTGGAGCAGCACGCCACCCGGCGCCACCGCAGAGCGCGCTCGCCTGCCGCAGGCCGCAGAGAGCGCGCGGCCGACGGCATGCAATCAGGCGATCAGCCGCTCTCGCAGGCGCCCGAGCATGCCCATCAGGCTGCCGACCTTTTCCTGCTCACGCTCGTCACGCGGCACCTCGGCCAGGCGGCTGACCACCTGCTGCGGCTGCGCGCGCCAGATCGCCGCCTGTTCGGCGGCAGCCTTGAGGCCCTTGTCGAACAGGCCACGGCGAATCGGCTTGGGCAGGTAGCGAAAGATCTGCGCCTCGTTGACCAGGCGCAGCAGGGCCTGGGTGTCCTGAAACGGCGTGACCACCAGGCTGAGCAAGCGCGGGTGGGCCTGGGCCAGGGTCTTGAGCAGCGGCGCGGTGTCTTCGCCGGCAAGCTTGAGGTCGCTGACCAGGATATCCACGCGTTCGTTGTTCAGTTGCAGCATCGCCTCGGCGAGGTTGCGTGCACGCAGCAGGCGATGCCCCCCGGCCACGCAGAACTCGCCGACCACGGCGAGGGTGTCGGGCTCGTCGTCCAGCAACAGCAGCGAGAGCGGTGCGCTGAGCTGTTCATGGGTGCTGGCAAGCAGCGGCTGAGCCTGGCGCACGGCCAGCTCGGCGGCCTGGCGCAGAGTGAAGGCCATTTCCTGCTGATCCCAGGGCTTGGTCAGGTAGCGGAAGATGCCACCGTTGTTCAGTGCTTCCACCGCCGCATCCAGATCGGAGTAGCCGGTCAGCAGGATGCGCAGGGTGTCCGGTGCGATCTCGCGCGCCTCGGCGAGCAGCTGCGCCCCGCTCATCTGCGGCATGCGCTGATCGCTGACCAGCACGTGGATGTGCTCGTCGCGCAGGCGTTGCAGGGCGCGCAGCGGGTCGCTCTCGGTCAGCACCTCGTAGTGACGCCGGAACTGCAGGGCGAGGCTGCGCAGAATGCGCTCTTCATCGTCGACGAACAGTATGCGAACGGGTGCGGACATCAGGCGCTCCTTTTCATGGCGACGGTGACGGGCAGTGGCAGGCTGATCAGGAAACGCGTGCCGCGCCCCGGTTCGGAGGCGACACGGATCTGGCCGCCGTGGTCCTGGATGATCTTGTAACTGATGGACAGGCCCAGGCCGGTGCCCTGCCCCACGGGCTTGGTGGTGAAGAAGGGATCGAAGATCTTCGCCAGGACCTCGGCCGGCATGCCGCTGCCGTTGTCCTGCAACGAGACGTGGACACCCTGCTCGTCCGCCCAGCTGCGAATCTGGATGCGCCCGACCCCGTCGATGGCCTGCGCCGCGTTGGTCAGCAGATTGAGCAGGACCTGGTTGATCTGCGAGGGCGCGCAGGCAACGCGGGGCAACTCGCCGAGCTGCTGCACCACCTCGGCCTTGTCCTTGATGTGGTTGCGGGCGATCAGCAGCGCACTGCGGATGCAGTCGTTGAGGTCGACCTCTTCGCTCATGGCCCGGTCCAGGCGGGCGAAGTCCTTCAGGCCGACCACCAGTTCGGCGATCTGCTCCAGGCCATACAGGGTGTCCCCGTAGAGCTGCTGCAGGTCCCCGGCGAGCAGTTCCGGGGCCGCCTGCCGGCGCGCCTGTTCGGCAGCCTGCAAGGCCTCGCCCAGGCGCGCTTCGTCGCAGCCGGGATCGTTCAGGCACTGGCCCAGATGAGCCTGGGCCGCGGCCAGATCGAACAGCGGCGCGCTGAGCTCACGCAGCAGCTGCACGTTGTTCTTCACATAGCCCAGCGGGGTATTCAGCTCATGGGCGACACCCGCCACCATCTGCCCCAGCGAGGCCATCTTCTCCGACTGCAGCAGCTGCGCCTGGGACTCCTTGAGGTCCACCAGCGCCTGGCGCAGCACGCGATTGCGCTGCGCGACCCGCGCCTCCATGGCCTTGAGCAGGTCGAGCACGGTACCCAGGCCACAGTAGTGACCCTGGCCATCGATGAGGATGAAGTCCTCGGTGATCGGGTACTGCAACTGCGCCGTGACCTGCTTGGCCGCCTCTTCCAGGCCGGCCTCGAGCGAGACGATCAGCGGCGCGGGATTCATCACCTCTCCCACCGGGTGGCGCCCGCGCAGGTCGCGGCCGAAGCGCTGCATGAAGATGTCCTGCAAGGTGGCGCGGCTGACCAGCCCCAATGGCAGTCCCTGGTCATCGACCACCGGCAGGGAAAGGAAGGCGCGGTGCTCGGCCGCCAGGAACAGGTCGGCCACCTCATTGATACTCATCGACGCAGCGAGTGGTTCGACCGCTCGCATCAGCGATTGCAGCGCTCTGGCTTGGGTCACGAACAGCCTCCCCCAGCTGTCTGAAAGTCGCCATTCAAACAGCGCCAAGTTGCCATCATGTGACAGAGATCACGATCGCACCCGTGCTTCAGGCGCAGCCGAGCGCCGTCGGGGAGCCCGCCTGACAACAGACAGCCGAGCGCGTATGGTGAAGGTCCATCCCCCGAGAGGAACCGTCCATGCCCTGGTACGCCTGGCTCATCCTGGTTATCGCCCTGGGCTCCATCGTCGGCAGCCTGCTGATGCTGCGTGACACGGCGAAGAAACTGCCGTTGACCGAGGAGCAGCTCAAGCGCATTCACGAGCGCAATGCCGAACAGGACGCCAAGGACAATCGCGAACGCTGAAGCGGCGACTCATCGACCTGCCGCGACAGACTGGAACGGGGTCGCCGAACGGCTCGCCCACTCCTGCTAGACTGCGCCCCTCGTCCACGAGGAGGCGCCATGCCCCTGCACCTGCGCTTGCTGATTCCAGCCTTCACCCTGGCGCTGGGTTTCGCGACGGGTTTCATCCAGCCGATCGGCCTGCTGCTCGGCGCGCTGTTCATTGCTGCCGTGCTGCTCGGTCATCGATCACTGCCAAACGGACCGTGGGTCATCCTGGCCCTGCTCGGCGGCATTGCCCTGGCCGCGCACCTGTTGCCGGGCTTCAGCGCATGGCCGCTATGGGAGCCGCGCCAACTGAGCCCTGACGCGGCACCTTACGCGCTGCGCCTGTCCTGGGACAAACTGCTGGTGGGCATGACGCTGCTGGCCTGGTGGCTGGGGCAACCCGGCAAGCCGGCGCTCTCCTGCACGCGCGCCGGGCTGGTCTGCATCCTCACGCTGCTCGCCGTGCCGCCGCTGGCCATTGCCCTGGGCCTGGTCGCCTGGCAGCCGAAATGGCCAGATGGGCTCTGGCTGTGGCTGGCGGTCAATCTGGGCGTTGCGGTGGTGGCCGAGGAACTGCTGTTCCGTGGTGTGCTGCAGCCCGCCCTGACCCAGCGCCTGGGCACATGGCCGGGCCTGCTGCTCACCGCCGCACTGTTCGGCGCGGCTCATCTGCCGTTCAGCGCGCTATTCGCCCTGCTGGCTGCCGTGGCTGGTCTCGGCTACGGCCTGGCGTTCCACTACAGCGGGCGCCTGAGCCTGGCGATCGCCCTGCACGCTGCGGTCAATCTTCTGCACGTGCTGCTGCTGAGCTACCCACTACGACTGGCATGACGGCGATGCGATACGGCGAGAAGATCCGCTCGAGCTCGCCCTTGGCCCGCAGTCGCTCGAGCAAGGCGGCGAACGCCTCGGGGCTGATCGGCGAGCCGGCACGGACCATGGCGTGATGGTGGTAGACCTGATCGATGCGCTCTGAAATCAGCAGCGCGCGGGCATGCTCGCGGTTGCGCTTGATGAAGTCGTAGAGGTTCGAACGGGTGACCAGCGCAATGTCGGCACGGCCGCGCAGCACCATCAGCAGGTTGCTGTCATGGGAATGGCCGAGGTTGGCGTTGTAGGTCCGGGTCAGGAATTCAGGGTCGCTGTTGAAGTCGGCGAAGCCGTAGTGGTAGCCACGGTAGAGGGCCAGGCGCTTGCCCTGCAGCTGATCGAAGTACTCCTGGCCACGCAGCTCCTCGTCCCGCGCGACGAACAGCTCGGCATCCTCCAACCCCATGTCGACGGCCGTGGCATCGACGTCCTGCCAGCCCCAGCTGGGGTTCTCGAAGATCGCCATGTCGATGCGCCCGCGCTGCAGATCGCCGAAGCGCCGCACGATGGCCGTGGGCAGCATGGTGAAGTGATAGTCGCTCTGCTCCTGATTGAGGGCTTCGAGCAGCTGCGGCAGCAGCCCGGTCGACTCACGCGCATTGGATTTGTCGACATAGGGAGGGAAATGCGCACCGCCGACCTTGACGGTCTCGGCTGCGGAAACTGCACCGACGAGCAACAGCGAGACAGCACTCAGCCATCCGTGAATCCAGCGCCGCGAATGCCGCATGTCGACTCCCCAAAAAAATCCTTCTTCTAGTTGTGGTGCAGCCTACCCGAGTCTTTGCTGACCAACCAGATAGTTTTTCAGTCCGCTACGACTTTGCCAGCCAATGTCAGACGATAGCGTCGAAGTAGCGCAGGAAGCTCACCATTTTCTTGTAACTCACTCAGCATTCCGGCCACCTGATCGGGTGTCAGCACCCCGCCAGGACGCAGCAACACCTGATGGTGATACTGCTGGTCGACACGCTCGGAAACCAGCAGTTCGGGCACCAGCTGCGGGTTCCTGTCGAGGAACATCTGCAGGTACGACCAGGTCACCACCGCCACATCCACCCGACGCGCCAGCAGCATCCGCAGGTTGCTGTCATGAGAATAGGTCATAAGCGCATCGAACGTATGCGCGAGGTACTCGGGATCCGCCTCGAAACCCGCGAAGCCATAGTGATAGCCACTGTACAGGGCCAGACGCTTGCCCTTCAGGTCGTCGAAATACGCCTGGCCACGCCCTGGTTCGGCCGCCGCGACGTAGACCTCGGCATCGTCTATGGAAAGGTTCAGCTCCAGATGCGGCGTCGCGTCCCAGCCCCAGAGGCTCGACTCGAAGAAGATCAGGTCGAAGCGCCCGCCCTGCAGGTCACGATAGCGGCGGGTCGCCGACGTCGGCACGAGCACGAAATGGTATTGCCGCTGCAATGCATTGAGCGCATGCAGCAGATCCGGAACCAGCCCCTGCGGATGCGGCGACTCGGGTTTGTCCAGATAGGGAGGGAAGTGGTAGCCGCCGACACGCACCTCCTGCGCCGCGATGGCCGTCGGCACATTCAGCAGCGTGAGGTAGGTAAGCAGACAAGCAACTAGCGCACGCAAACTCGACCTCGCGTCACGTAATACAGGGTGCGATACGCCTCGGAACCCGCCAACGGTCGTCATCGACCCTAGCTTAGTTCAATTTGCTCAAGCTTCCTTGCAGACCAATGACAAGGCCTCTTCGGCCAGCTGATCCAGGGTCATGGGGCCCTGGGAGCGGAACCAGGTGGTGGTCCAGCTCAACGCGCCGGTAAGGAAGCGCCGCTGGATGAACGGGTCGCCGTTGAAGTAGCCCGCGTCGCGCGCCTCGCCCAGCACCTCCAGCCAGATCTGCTCGTAGGTGTCACGCAGCGCCAGCACCTGTGCCTGCCCCGCCTCGGAAAGCGAACGCCATTCGTAGACCAGCACCGCCATCGCCTCGCCGGTACCGCCCATGATCGATTGCAGCTCACAGCGAATCAGCGCCAGCAGGCGCTCGCGAGTGCCTTGCGCCTGCGCCAGCGCCGCACGCATCAGCGCGGTGTTGTAGACGATGGTCTCCTCCATCACCGAGCGCAGGATCTCGTCCTTGCTCTTGAAGTGATGAAAGATGCTGCCCGACTGGATGCCGATGGCGGCGGCCAGATCACGCACCGTCGTGCGTTCGTAGCCCTTGCTGCGAAACAGATGGGCGGCCATCTGCAGCAGCTTGCCGCGTGCGCTGTCCGGGTCGGTAATCCGGCCTGTCTCGACCAGTTCCTGCATTACCGCCTGGGCCCTGTGTTCTTCCACGCTGACTGATCCCCCTCACTGCCCTGCCCGGCAATTGTTCTGATGAATTCTCGATGCTGCCGGCAAGTACTTGTCTTGCATGATGAAATGTATGCGCCGAACACCTACCAAGCAAGCGCTTGGGCGCATTTTTGGCCGTTTTGCCCTCTCCCGGCGCTTTTCAACCAAGCGCTTGCTTGGTAATGTCGACGCATCCCTTCAATGTGTCACGGGCCATCACAATGACTAAAACCGTACGCATCGGCTGCGCCTCCGCATTCTGGGGCGACACCTCCACCGCCGCCGCCCAGTTGGTTCGCGGGGCCGAGCTGGACTATCTGGTGTTCGACTACCTGGCCGAGATCACCATGTCGATCATGGCCGGCGCACGGATGAAGAAGCCCGACGAGGGCTACGCCCGCGACTTCGTCGAAGTGCTCACGCCCCTGCTGGGCGAACTGGCGCACAAGCGCATCCGCGTCATCAGCAACGCCGGCGGGGTCAACCCGATGGCTTGTGCCGCGGCCCTGAAGGCGGCCTGCGAGCAGGCCGGCGTGCAACTGAAGATCGCCGTGCTGCATGGCGACAACCTGCAGCCCAAGCTTGGCGAACTGGTCAAGGCCGGTACCCGCGAGATGTTCAGCGACGCGCCGCTGCCGCCCTTCTGTGTATCGGTCAACGCCTACCTGGGCGCACCGGGCATCGTCGCCGCGCTCGAACGCGGCGCCGATATCGTCATCACCGGCCGCGTGGTCGACAGCGCCGTGGTCAGCGCCGCCCTGGTGCACGAATTCGGCTGGGCCTGGGACGACTACGACAGGCTGGCCCAGGCCGCCCTGGCCGGGCACATCATCGAATGCGGCGCGCAGTGCACCGGCGGCAACTTCACCGACTGGCGCGACGTGCCGGACTACGAACACATCGGCTTCCCCATCGTCGAGGTCGCGGACGATGGCCATTTCGTCGTGACCAAGCCGGAAGGTTCCGGCGGCCTGGTCACGCCTTTCACCGTCGGCGAGCAGATGCTCTACGAGATTGGCGACCCGCGCGCCTATCTGCTGCCGGACGTGGTCTGCGATTTCACCCAGGTGCAGCTGAGCCAGGTCGGCCCTGACCGAGTGCAGCTGCTGGGGGCCCGCGGCCTGCCTCCCGGCGACCGCTACAAGGTCAGCGCCACCCACCCGGACGGCTTCCGCTGCACCGCCAGTTTCCTGCTCGCCGGCATCGATGCCGTGGCCAAGGCCGAACGGGTCAGCCAGGCGATCATCCGCAAGACCGAAGAGCTGTTCGCCGAGCGCGACTGGGGCCCGTACCAGGAGGTCAGCATCGAGCTGCTCGGCAGTGAAGCCACCTACGGCGCCCACGCCCATCGCCGCTACAGCCGCGAAGTCGTGGTGAAGATCGCCGCGCGTCACGCCAGGAAGGAAGCACTGCTGCTGTTCTCCCGCGAAATCGCCCAGGCCGCCACCGGCATGGCCCCCGGCCTGACCGGCATCGTCGGCGGACGACCGACCGTGTACCCGGTGATCCGCCTGTTCAGCTTCCTCGTGGACAAGAGCGCCTGCACCCTGGAGGTGGAGATCGACGGCGAGCGCCAGCCGGTCAGCCTGCCGCAGGTGGCGGCCTTCGACCCGGCCCAGGTGCCCGCCCCCGCTGCCCTGCCCGTGCCCATGGACGACGCCGACAGCGCCGTACCGCTGGTGCGCCTGGCCGTGGCGCGCTCCGGCGACAAGGGCAACCACAGCAACATCGGCGTGATGGCGAGAAAGCCCGAGTACCTGGCGTGGATCGCCGCCGCGCTGACGCCCGAGGCGGTGGCTCAATGGATGGCCCACACTCTGGATGCCGAGCAGGGACGCGTGAGCCGGTGGTACCTGCCGGGCAGCCACAGCCTCAACTTCCTGCTGGAGAACGCGCTGGGCGGTGGTGGCGTTGCCAGCCTGCGCATCGACCCGCAGGGCAAGGCGTTCGCCCAGCAGCTGCTGGAATTCCCGGTGCCGGTGCCCAGGGCGCTGGCTGAAGCGCTGTAGGTGCCAATTGCAGGGTGGATGACGCGTCATCCACCGGTTTCGGGTGGGACACGCTGCGCGGTTTCCACCTTCCATGTTGTAGGAGCGGTCGGGCGACGTATCGCTTCAGCCGCGATCTGGACTGGGCAAGAGCATCGCGGCTGAAGCCGCTCTTACGGAACCGAGAAGGACAACAAGAACAATGAGCTACGACTCCGTATTCCGACCCGGCCTGTTCGCAGGCCAGACCATCCTGGTCACCGGTGGTGGCAGCGGCATCGGCCGCTGCGTGGCCCACGAACTGGCCCATCTCGGCGCTCACGTGGTGCTGGTCGGGCGCAAGCAGGACAAGCTGGAAAACACCGCGGGCGAGATCATCGAGGATGGCGGCAGCGCCAGCTGGCATGTCTGTGACATCCGCGACGAAGACAGCGTGAAGGCCATGGTCGCCACACTGATCGAACAGCGCGGGCGCATTCACCAGCTGGTCAACAATGCCGGTGGGCAGTTCCCGGCGCCGCTGATCGGCATCAACCAGAAAGGCTTCGAGACCGTGGTGCGCACCAACCTGGTGGGCGGCTTCCTGGTGGCCAGGGAAGTCTTCCTGCAGAGCATGAGCAAGCACGGCGGCGGCATCGTCAACATGCTCGCCGACATGTGGGGCGGCATGCCCGGCATGGGCCACTCGGGCGCGGCGCGGGCCGGCATGGAGAACTTCACCAAGACCGCCGCCTACGAGTGGGGCCACGCCGGCGTACGGGTCAACGCCGTGGCACCCGGCTGGATCGCCTCCAGCGGCATGGACACCTACCCCGAATCGATGAAGAACATGATCCGCAACCTCAAGGATCACGTACCGCTGCAACGCATCGGCAGCGAGTCCGAGGTGGCCGCAGCCATCGTGTTCCTGCTCAGCCCCGGCGCCAACTTCATCAGCGGCAACACCATCCGCATCGATGGTGCCGCCAGCCAGGGCACCCGCGCCTGGACGCTGGGCAAGGCGACGAACAGCGAGCCGTACAACGGTTTCCACCGAGCCTACGTGCCCGACGTACTGAAAGACCAGGAGTAAGGCGATGCCCGTGATCCAATCGGAAATCGACGTACATGGCGACGCCTTCGCGCAGAACCGCGAAGCCATGCTGGCGGCCATCGCCAGCTTCCGCGACGTGGAACAGAAGGTGCTCGACAAGGCCCAGGAGGCCAAGGCCAAGTTCGACAAGCGCGGCCAGCTGCTGCCCCGCGAGCGCATCAGCCTGCTGCTCGACCTCGGTGCGCCGTTCCTCGAACTGGCCTCGCTGGCCGGCTACAAGCTGCACGACGACAAGGACGGCAGCCAAGCCGGTGGCGGGCTGATCGCCGGCATCGGCTACATCGCCGGGGTGCGCTGCCTGGTGATCGCCAACAACAGCGCAATCAAGGGCGGCACCATCTCCCCCACCGGCCTGAAGAAATCCCTGCGCCTGCAGCAGATCGCGGTCGAGAACAAGTTGCCGGTGGTGACCCTGGCCGAGAGCGGTGGCGCCAACCTCAACTACGCCGCCGACATCTTCGTCGAAGGCGCACGCGGCTTCGCCAACCAGGCGCGCATGTCCGCCATGGGCCTGCCGCAGATCACCGTGGTGCACGGTTCCAGCACCGCCGGCGGGGCCTACCAGCCAGGGCTGTCGGACTACGTCGTGGTGGTGCGTGGCAAGGCCAAGATGTTCCTTGCCGGCCCGCCACTGCTCAAGGCCGCCACCGGCGAGATCGCCAGCGACGAACAACTCGGCGGCGCCGAGATGCATGCCCAGGTCGCCGGTACCGCCGAGTACCTGGCCGAGAACGACGCCGATGGCGTGCGCCTGGCCCGCGAGATCCTCGCCATGCTGCCGTGGAACCAGCAACTGCCTGCACGCCCGGCGAAAACCTGGCGCGAGCCGCTGTACCCGGCCGAGGAGCTGCTCGGTCTGGTACCAGCCGACGCCAAGAAGCCCTATGACGTGCGCGAGATCATCGCGCGCATCGCCGATGGCTCGGCGTTCCTCGACTTCAAGAACGAATTCGACAGCCAGACCGTCTGCGGCCACCTGCAGATCGAAGGCCAGGCCTGCGGTTTCATCGGCAACAACGGCCCGATCACCCCGCAGGGTGCGGCCAAGGCGGCGCAGTTCATCCAGCTGTGCGAGCAGAGCAATACCCCGATCCTGTTCTTCCACAACACCACCGGCTTCATGGTCGGTACCGAGTCGGAACAGCACGGCGTGATCAAGCATGGCTCGAAGATGATCCAGGCGGTGGCCAACGCCACGGTGCCCAAGCTCACCATCGTCGTCGGCGGCTCCTACGGCGCCGGCAACTACGCCATGTGCGGACGTGGCCTCGACCCGCGCTTCATCTTCGCCTGGCCCAACAGCCGCACCGCGGTGATGGGCGGCGCCCAGGCCGGCAAGGTGCTGCGCATCGTCACCGAGGAGAAACACGCCAAGGAAGGCAAGGAGGCCGACCCGAAGATGCTCGACATGCTGGAAACCGTTACCGCACAGAAGCTCGACAGCCAGTCCACCGCGCTGTACGGCACTGCCAGCCTGTGGGACGACGGCCTGATCGACCCGCGCGATACGCGCAAGCTGCTGGGCCTGTTGCTGGATATCTGCGCCGAAGCGAGCCTGCGTCCGTTGAATACGAGCAGCTTCGGCGTCGCCAGATTCTGAAAAACCCAGGGCGGGTGCAACCCGCCGCCAGCCCCATTCGATACGGAGCACAACAACAATGATCTTCACCCAGGAACACGAAGAACTCCGCCGCACCGTCCGCAACTTCGTCGACAGGGAAATCAACCCGCATGTCGATGAATGGGAGAAGGAAGGTCGCTTCCCCATCCACGACATCTTCAGGAAAGCCGGCGAACTGGGTCTGCTGGGCATCTCCAAGCCGGAGCAGTTCGGCGGCATGGGCCTGGACTACAGCTACTCGATCGTCGCCGCCGAGGAGTTCGGCACCATCCATTGCGGCGGCATTCCCATGTCCATCGGCGTGCAGACCGACATGTGCACGCCCGCCCTGGCCCGCTTCGGCTCCGACGCGTTGCGCGACGAATTCCTGCGCCCGGCCATCAGCGGCGAGATGGTCGGCTGCATCGGGGTTTCCGAAGTCGGTGCAGGCTCCGACGTGGCCGGTCTGAAGACCAGCGCACGCAAGGACGGCGACGACTACGTGATCAACGGCAGCAAGATGTGGATCACCAACTCGCCATCG
>MDSZ01024429.1_pt1 | contig 44295 bp, 43 predicted proteins | sample 811201 | NCBI WGS metagenome assembly MDSZ01 (sample SAMN05326647, study PRJNA326480) | marine metagenome | isolation source: seawater | place: Indian Ocean: North | collected 2010 | reverse complement strand
TTTAGATTTTTCGGATCAAATAATCAATGTGATCCAAATCTTACAAAAGAAATTAAAATTAGGTGGAAAACTTTTATTTTGTGGGAACGGAGGATCAGCAGCTGACGCTCAACATCTTGCTGCAGAGTTTTTAATTAGATTAAGACCACATGTAAACAGAAATCCAATTCCAGCTATTTCACTTGTGCAAGACACCTCAACTTTGACAGCTTGTGGAAATGATTATAGCTTTGATGATATTTTCCTGAGACCTTTTCAGGCTCTTTGTGGTAAAAATGATGTTTTAATTTGTATATCTACATCTGGAAACTCTAAAAATGTAATTAAAGTTTTAAAAGAAGCGAAAAAAAAAAATATATATAGTATTTGTTTTTTAGGAAAAGATGGTGGTAAAGCAAAAAAATATTGTGATAATTCTTTAATTGTCAAATCGGATAATACTGCAAGAATTCAGGAGTGCCATATATTTATTGGACATTTTATTCTAGAAAAAGTAGAAGATTTTATATTGAAGAAATAAATTGAATTTCCTCTACCTTTCTAAGATTGGAATCAGGACTAAGATTATAAATTTTTTGATTATCTTTTTTAGCAACCATAGCTAGCCATCTAAAAATATTTAAGGAAACATCAATGTTATCTTTAAAATCAGAATAATCTTCATTAAAAAATATTTTTATACGTCTTTTTAGAGAATTATAATATAGAGCAAAATCTAATCTTTTTAAGTAGTATAAAAAATATTTTTTTCTTATTATTTTTAGAGCCTCATCTAAGAGCTCATCTCCTTTTTTATTTTCATATCCAGTATATTTTTTATTTATTGACTTAGCCCTGTAATTTTTTGTTGGTAAATCAACACCTTGAATATAAATTTTTGAAAAACCCATAAGTATTGCAAAAGTTAATGCATGCTCTGCAACACTAATTCCAATTTTTTCTTTGTGAGGAAATTTTTCATTTTTTTGATTTTCTATAATTTCTAGCAATGTTTTTCTTGTTTTAAAAATATTTAAAAATTTACAACATTGTTTTTCAGGAACACATTTTTTTTGATCAAAATGTCTGTCATCATAAGCTACATAATCTATCAACAAATTATTAAAAATCTTTTCATTATATTGCCAAATATCATTATAACAGCCAGTATCAGATAATAACCATGTCATATTTCGATATTTATTTAAATAACTTAAGTGTGATTTGATATTAATAACTGGAAAATGATTATTACAACTTACCAAATAATCTGGCTCAATATCAGGAAGCCTTAAAATTGCAGAGCCACAAAAAATTATTTTTCCCTCAAAATTTTTATAATCAAAATCATTCATTGTGGGACCTGAGCCCACAACAATACAACTTTCGTTAGTTCCTTTATATTTATTAATTATATTATCGATTTCTAACTTCATTTTAATATTAATTTAATATTTTTATTTATTAATTCTAGAAATTTAAACATATTAAAATTATATTCGTCTTAAATGTATTAATTTTATAATAAGAAAATACAATATTAAATAATATGATTTCAAATTTTGAAGAAATAATAAATAAACATAAAAATGATATATGTGTAATTGTTGGTGCTGGACCCACAATGAATGATTTTGATTATAAAAATTTTAAAGGTCAAATTTTATTAATTGGTGGAGCTATTTTAAGAATTGATAACAATATAAAGCCAAATTATTTAATTTCTTGCAATAATCATTTTCCAATTGTTAGCATAAAATCTCATATGGATATGTTAAGGAGTTTTAAAAATAATCCAACCTGGATATTATCAGATACTTGTGCACATAGCGATTTGTGGAATTTTGACTTAAAAGAATATGAAAATTTATCTATAAATTGTACATTTTTTGATGATAGACATTATGAACTTAAACATTGCGAACCCAAATCTAATTGTTGTAAATTTTTAGAAATATATCCACAAAGAAAAACTTTGATTGAATATGTAGAAGATAAATACTTGAGCAAATTTAATTTTAAAGAAAAAAAAGGAAGTTCTGTCGTAGATAATGCATTTATGATTGCAACTTTAATGGGGTTTAAAACAATATTAATACAAGGTGTAGATTTACCTGAAGAAAATTATGAGGGGAAAGTAACAGGAAAAACATATTATGGAGCCAAAAATGAAAAAGCTGATAAGTTTGAAGATGAACAGATAAATAAAATATTAAAAAAAAAATATTTTTTTTATTATATTAAGAATCTGAATTTTAAGCCTTATCTTAAATCTTTTTACTCAAAATTAATAAGAAAAATAACAAAAAAATCAATTTTTTTTGATAATCTAAATGTAAGTATAAATATTATTCAATGGTTGTCTGACATTTGTAAAGATAATGATAAAGAGGTATTTTATCTTAGTGAAAAGTCCAATTTAAAAAAAATAAATAATTTAAAATTTATTAGTTTTGATGAAATACAAAAAAAATTTTACAATAAATTTAGTTGAAATATATTCGCTTAAATAAACTTAAATTTTTTAAAAAATAATAATTTTTTTCTTCTTTCACTAAAAATATTAATATCTTTTTTTTTTGTACTTAAGTTTTTTTTTATAAAATTGTCTAAAAAAGTTAATATGTTATATTTGGTAAATATGAGCTCCCTTTCCTTGTGACACAAAAATTTATGACTTTTTTTTCTGATTATATTTTCAATAAGTATTAAATTTTTTTCATCATTATGTTTACTTAAATGAAAGAAATTATTTTTAGGAAAATAATCACTGATATTAGAACATCCTAAGTAAATTGGATTAGTTCTTGTAACTAGTGGATCTGATAATTTTTCTGTCCAAAAGTTTTTACCAAAGTAATTTTCAATACAGACGTGATAGCTAAAATCCTTAAGAGCATTTAACTTATCAGAAACATAATTATTATCTCTTCCAAAAACCTCAATATATTTACCAAACTCTTGTTTTAATTTATCTAAAATTTCATTCCTAATATCATGCTCTATACAGTAAGATTTATTTGTTTGAATTATTGATAATAATTTTTTCTTTTTAAAACCCATTTTATATAGTTTTTTAAACTTCAAATTTTTATTACTAAATTTTAGATTTCTATTTATTCCAACATGCCAAGGAAAAAATGTGGTTTTATAAATTTTATTTTTATGTTTAATTTTTTTGTCAGAACTTACTATCCAACGAAACTGGTTAATATAATCTAAATTATAATTATGGATTGAAGGAGGCTCACAAGCTAGTAACAATGTATTATAAAAGTTATATGTATTATTTTTAATTTTTTTATAATTATTAAACACAACTAAAAAATCTATTTCAGTATTTTTTGGGATATCGGCCTCCTTAAAAAAAAAATTACAATTATGTGTTTTGTTAGTTCCTGTAGGTGATATTCTTACCCAATCTTCATTATCTTCAGTGTTAAAAAAAACATTAATCAAATTTTTTTTCATTAGTTTCAAATAATTTAATTACTTTTGTATCTTTGTTTTGAATTCATCCAGAATATCTAAAGAAGATTTATCATTAATTATTTTTAAAAATTGATTTTTTTTATATTTTTTTATGTTTGAAGATTTAAATACAAAGTTTCCATAAATTACTTTTTTTTTAAAATGTTTGGCTATTTTATTTATTCTAATAGGATTTTGTCTATCAAAGTTAATCACTCTTGTTTTGCTTTGCTTAATAACATTTAATATAAGTTTTAGCACCTCATTGTAACTAACAAACGAAAATTTAGATTTTATTGAAACGCTAACCTTAGGGTTTTTGTCAAATAAAATTTTATAAATAGTATTTTTTCTCATTCCATTGCCAACTAAAGAGCCTAATCGAATTATATAGTGCTTTTTTTTGTTATCAAAAAAAAGTTCACAAAATTGTTTAGCCTTTTTATATAAAGTTAAATTTTTCTTATCATGTATATTCATTGAAGAAATAAATATTGTTTTTTTTGAATTAAGCTTTGAAATTTTATAAGTAATATCTAAACAATTTAAAACTTCATCAATATTATCTCCGTTTCTAAAAAAACCAGTGTGAATTATCAAATCCCATTTTTTATTTTGATAATTAGAAATATTCTTTTTTCTTGAAAATTTATGACAATTTAATTTTTTAGATAAAAAATTGCCTAACCCTGATTTTGTTCCTGTAATTAATATATTGTTTTTCAACATTTAAAAATTATAACTAAATCAAAATAATATATAAAATCATATTTAAAAATTAATACATGTATTTAATTTCATTGTTAACTATATTCCTGATCTCAATATTTATTTTAAATAGCAGTTTAAAAATAGGCGGATTATTGAAGATTATAGATTATCCTAATAAACGAAAGTTAAATAAAAATAAGGCCGTTAAGATAGGATCAATTCTTTTTGCCTTTCCAATATTATCAATATTGATTTTAACTTTTATAAATCAAAGTTTACTTAATATCGAAATTATATCTTTAATTTTTGTATTTCTTTGTCTTTTTATAATTGGATTTGTGGATGATAGTATAAGTTTGTCTGCAACAAAAAAAATATTTCTTTATTTTATTATTTCATTCTTATTTATAAAATTAAATTCAAGATTTGAAATAAATAGTTTAAACTTTTACTTTTTTGAAGCTAAAGACATAAAAAGTATTGGTATATATTTTACATGTTTTTGTATTATTTCATTAATAATAGCTTCAGATCTAATGGATGGTATTAATCTTAATGCAGGTATCTTTTTTCTTAGCAAACTTTTAGTAATTTTTTTTATTTTTAATGATTTATTTATCTCGAAAGAATTTGTCTTATTTCTTATAATTCCTCTTGCTGTATTTTTAATCTACAATTTTAGAGGAAAAGTCTACTTAGGTACCGGCGGAACTTGTGTATTAGCATTTTTTTTATCTCTTAATTTTATTGAGCAAGCAAATAATTTTCCAAATTTTTTAAGTGCAACACACATTTTAGCAATTTTATTAATACCAGGTATTGATATGATTAGAGTGTTTCTGATACGCTTTTTTAAAAATGGCAAAATATTTACACCCGACAAAAGGCATCTACATCATTTATTAGAAAATAAATTTGGTATAAATAAAACAATTGTTATTTTAAGTTTTTTATATATTTCGACAGATTTTATATCTTTTTATCTATATGACTTTATTTATTACTTAATATTAATTCAAATCATATCATTTATTACTATTTTGAGAGTTTGTACAAAAACTATTAAATGAAAAAAGTCTTTCAAATATTTAATCAAATTAATGCATTAAGATTATTTTATATATTAATTATATTTTCTTTAATTTTGAGTATTTTAGAATACAGCTTTATTTATATAATATACTCTCTAGTAGACTACCAATTAACAAGTAATGTTAATTTATTACTCGAAAACGTAATTAATTATTTTAAAGAAATTTTTGAAACAAAATTTAAAATCATAGATATTATACTAATATTCTTAATTATAATTTTCTGTTTCAAAACAATAATTTATATTTTTTATAATTATTTAATTTCATTTTTTAGTCAAAATATAAGCTTTAATTTATCAAAATTAATATTTGCTAATTCACTTAGTAATAAAAAAGATGTTTTAATAAATAATAAAAATAGTAGTTATTTCAAAAACACCATTATAGTTGATATACCCTTATTTATCAGCTCAGTTGTTCAACCTTTGTTTTTTTTAGTTAATGACGCACTAATTTTAGCAGCAATCTTAATATTTTTGTTTTATACAAATCCACTGATTTCATTATATCTCGTTCTTTTTATATTTTTTACTTGTTTGGTATTTTATTTTTATTTGAAGAACAAATTAATTAAATGGGGAAATATTAGAGAAAAATCTTCTACTAATTTAATTAAAAATTTAAATGAGGTCTATAAAGGTTTATTAGAAATAAAAATATATAATGTAGCTAAATATTTTTTTAGCAAAGTCTTGTACGAGCTAAATAGTATAAAAGAGTCATTAATTAAAACAAATTTTTTTATTCATTTTCCAAGAATAGTACTTGAAATTATTATTTTTTTCTCAATATTTTTTCTAATTTTTGTTTCATCAAATAATAATAGTGATATTTCTGTATTGCCATATTTATCAGCTGCTGTTGCTGCAGCTATCAAAATTATTCCAATGTTCAGTAGGATCATGACAGGCATTCAAGGTTACTATTTCGCAAAAGAGGTAGTTAATAAAGTGAATGCATTGATTAATAATAATTCAATTAAAGAAGATTTATTTGAAAATTCAAAAAAATTTAAAGGTGTAGATAAGATACAAATTAAAAATTTTAGTTTCAAATTTAAAGATAAAATTTTACTTAAAAAAATTAATCTAGTAATTAAAAAAAATTCGATAATTGGAATAACTGGTGAAAGTGGTAGTGGAAAAAGTACATTTGCCAGAGTTTTAGGTGGTGTAGAAAAAAATTTTACTGGATCAATAAAATACTTTGATAAAAAAGATCAATTAAAATATGGGTTACCTGCTTTAGGTTTAACAGCAATAATACCTCAAGAAGTTTTTGCTTTTGATGATACGCTTGAAAATAACATAACATTTAAAAGTAAAGAAAAAAAATTGATTAAAGATAAAAAATCAATAAAAAATTTATTAAAAAATTTAGGTATTGATAGAAATAGAATAATAGGTGAAGATGGAAAAAAAATCTCAGGTGGGCAAAAACAAAGATTAGGAATAATTAGATCTTTGTTTTTTGATAAAGAAATTTTAATTTTTGATGAGTCTACCTCAAATCTTGATAAAAAAAATAAGTTAATATTATTAAATATAGTAAAAAAATTGAAACAAGAAAAATTAATTTTAATTATAAGTCATGATAAAAAATTTTTAGATATTTGTGATAAATTATTTGAATTTAAAGAGGGGAGGTTATTAAAGCGAAAAAGAATTTAACTAAATAATTTATCAACAACAATATTTGTATTACTAAATATGATTATAATTAAGACACCTTATAGAATATCTTTTTTTGGGGGAGGCACAGACTACCCTATTTGGTATAATAAATTTGGAGGTAAAACTATAAGCACTTCAATTAATTTTTATAGTTATTTGACCCTATCCAAGCTAAGAAAATTTTTTAAGTATAATTATAGGATTAGATATTATTATAGAGAGGAAGTTAAACAAATCAAAAATATAAAACATCCAACGATTAGAAATGCCTTAGTATTTAAAAAATTTAATCATGGATTAAGTTTAAATCATTTTGGTGAATTGCCTGCAAAAACTGGCATTGGTTCTAGTTCAGCATTTTCAGTAGGATTGCTGCATGGAATAGAAAAATTAAAAAATAAAAAAATAAAAAAAAAAAATATTTTTAGAGATGCTATTTACTTAGAGCAAAATTTAAATAGAGAAATTGTTGGTTCACAGGATCAAGTCATTTCAACGATTGGAGGTTTTCAAGTAATTAATTTTTCAAAAAAAAACATAAACACCAAAAATTTAAACAAATTTAAGAAAAATATTAATGAAATAGAAGATTCTTGTTTACTTGTGTATTCTGGTAAACAGAGAAATTCCTATCAAATTGCAAAAAAAAATATTTCAAAAATAAATTTAAAAAAAAAATTTTATCATAAACTCTATAAAATTGCTGTTGAAGGAGAAAAATTAATTAAATCAAAAAATTTTAATATTGAAAAGTTTGCCGAATTGGTTAATGAAAGTTGGAATTTAAAAAAACAAACTTCAAAAGATATTTCAAATTTAAATATTGATAAAATATTTAAAATTGCTTTTGATTTTGGTGCATTAGGTGGAAAGTTGCTTGGTGCTGGAAAATCCGGGTTTATTTTAATAATTGCAAAAAAAAATAAGCATGAAAAGATAAAAAAAGCATTAAAAACATACACAATATTAAAACCAAAATTTGAAAAAAATGGTAGCACAATAATTTATGAAAAAAATAAATAGTCAATTCTTAATAGACTTTGAAAAAAGAATAAAAAAAATCTACGAAGAAGGAAATATAAAAGCACCGATACATCTCTCTGGTAATAATGAGAGTCACCTAATTAAAATTTTTAAAAAAATAAATAAAAACGATTGGGTTTTTTCAACCTGGAGAAATCATTATCACGCATTATTGCATGGAGTAGATAGCAAATGGTTAAACAAAGAAATTTTATCAGGAAGGAGTATGGGAATAATTAATAAAAAAAAAAATTTTTTTAGTTCTGCTATTGTAGGTGGAATTTTACCAATCGCGCTTGGTACTGCATTGTCAATTAAAAGAGATAAAAAAAAACAGAAAGTCTGGGTATTTATTGGTGATATGACTTATGAAACTGGTGTATTTCATGAAGTTCATAAATATGCAAAAAATTTTAATTTACCAATACATTTTATAATTGAGGATAATGGATTGAGTACTAATACACCTACTAAAATTGCTTGGGGAAAAAGATCTAAAATTTTAAAGGACAAATTTGTATCACATTATAAATACAAACGTAATTTTCCCCATCACGGGACTGGAAGCTGGGTATTATTTTGAAAAAAAAATATAAAAATGAACTGATTAAATCTATGGAAATGCTGTCCAAGAAAAAGAAAACAGTTTTTTTAGGCCAGTCAGTTATGTATTCAGGAAATGCAATTTACAATACACTTGTCAAAGTTCCAAAAAAAAAGAAAATAGAAATGCCAGTTTTTGAAGATGTTCAAATGGGTTTGTCTTTGGGTATGGCACTTAATGGATATGTACCTATCTCATGCTTTCCAAGATTTGATTTTTTAATTTTAGCGTGTAACCAACTTTTAAATCATCTAGATAAAATACAAAAAATGTCTAAAAATCAGTTTTTACCAAAAGTTATAATACGAACATCTATTGGATCAAAAAAACCACTTGATGGTGGGCCTCAGCATACTCAAGATTATACAACAATTTTCAAAAAAGTTTTGACAGAGGTTGAAGTAATTTATTTGAATGATCCAAATAAAATTTATTCTCAATTTAAATATATGATTAATCCAAAAGTAAAAAAAAGTTTTTTGGTAATAGAGAATGGAGATTTTTATAATGACAAATAAAAAAAATTTTTTTTTTAATAAAAGAATTTTGGTTACAGGTGGTTCAGGAATGATTGGAAGACAATTAGTTGATCTTTTAATAAATTCCGGAGCTAAAGTTACAGTTGTTGCTATGGATGATTCAGTAAATATTGAAAATGTATTTTACTTAAAAAAGGACCTTAGAAATTTTGATAATTGTTTAGAGGTTTGTAAAAATAAAGATATTGTTTTTCATTTAGCAGGAATTAAAGGTTCACCAAAAATGACCATGGAACAACCAGCATCTTTCTTTGTAAATACCTTAACTTTTAGTTTAAATATGATGGAAGCAGCAAGAAGAAGGGGGGTAAAAAATTATTTATTTACAAGTTCAATAGGGGTTTATTCTCCAAGCAAAATTTTTAAGGAGGAAGACGTGTGGAAAACATTTCCTTCAAATAATGATAAATTTGCAGGTTGGGCAAAGCGTATTTGTGAATTACAATCTTCTGCTTATGAAATTCAATATAAATGGAGAGGTGTATCTATAGTGCGACCCGCAAATGTATATGGTCCATATGATAATTTTGATATTAGAAATGCAATGGTTATACCTTCATTAATCAATAAAGCATTAAATTCAAAAAATTTCTTAAAAGTCTGGGGAGACGGTTCAACAATTAGAGATTTTATACATAGCAAAGATGTTGCACGAGCAATGATGCTTGTAGTGAAAAAAAAAATTAATGAACCGATTAATATCGGTAGTGGAGAAAAAACTTCAATAAAGCAAATAGTTAAAATAATTCAAAAAAATTTACCTAAAAAAATCAGTATTGTTTGGGATAAATCAAAACCATCTGGAGATAAAATAAGGTTAATGGATATTAATAAGTTAAAAAAACTTGGTTTTATTCATGAGTATAATATTGATAGAGGTATAGAAGATACATTGAATTGGTACACGAAATCTATTAATAAAAAAAACAGCATGAAAAGATATAATTCTTTTTTAGAAAAACTATAAATAGTTTTTTTTATACCATTTTAAAGTCTTTATAATTCCATTATCAAGATCAGTTTTTACTTTCCATCCCAATTCTTTTTTACTAAGAGATGTATCAAGAGCAAGTGATGTCTTTATTGATTTTTTTGATAAATCATTTTTTATTAACAAATTTTTTTTTGATAAATAATTAACTTTTTTTACAATTTCATTAACTGAGTAATGTTTTCCATAACCACAATTATAAATTCTAAATTTATTTTTTTGGAATTTAATCACTCTTTCTACAAAAAAAACCAAATCATCAACGTAAAGCAAATCTCTTCTTTCAGTTCCCTTTCCCCAAATAGTTAATTCATTTTTTGAGTTAAAAATTTTACTAATTGTTGCACCAAAAAAATGACTTTTATCTAAATCAAATTTATCATGAGGCCCATAAATATTTGAATGGCGTATACAAGTAAAACTTGTTTTTGAAATTTTAGAATAAAATCTACAAAGATCTTCTACAAACAATTTAGTTTTTGCAACCCCAAAATAAGATTTATAAATTTTTTTTTCATTAATTGTAATTTCTTTTAAAGGTTTTTTTTGGCTTGGATACATAACCGTGCAGCTAAAGAAAATAAATTTTTTTACATCTAAGTCATAACAAGCCTGTAAAATCAGTGAATTCATTATTGCATTATCTGTTACGTGCAAATATGGTTTATTCAAAATATCTTTAGCTCCAGATGTTGTAGCTGCCGCCTGTATTACTATGTCTTGATTTTTTATAATTTTGTAAACTTCTTTTTTGTTTCTTAAGTCAGCTTTAATCCATTTTACATTGATGTGAGTTTTAGGTTTATTTTTAAAATAAATAGCAGTTAATAATATATTTTTTTTAGTTTTGAATTTCTCTACTATATTAGTTCCAATAAAACCCGATCCACCACAAATTAATACTTTTAATTTCATTGTTTTCTAAAGTCTTCTAATAGAATTTTCATACTTGTTTCAAAATTTTCTTTTGGTTCCCATTTGCAATGTCTTTTAAATTTAGAACAATTAGGAATTTGTAAGGTTACGTCTGTTTTTCTTAATAATTTTTTATCAGTTAAAGTTTTTATTTTACAATTTGACATTTTAATTAGAAGATTTAGTATTTTTTCAATTTTTATAGTTTTACCCCCACCAATATTGTAAATTTCTCCAATTTTTCCTAAAGTAGCAGCTTTCCAATAGGCCTCCATTGCATCATTTATACCAATTATAGTTCTAATAGAATTCAAATTGCCATGTTTTAAAATTTTTCTTTTCCCTTTTTCAATCTCAGCAATTTGTTTTGCCCAATTAGATGAAAATAGATTATTTCTTCTTGAGTTAAAATAACTAAACATTCTTGTTGTAATTATTCTTAAATTGAAATTTTTATAGTAAGTTTGAGAAAGTAAATCTTGAAATGTTTTTGAAACAGCATACGGACTAGCAGGGTTAATCATATTTTTTTCACTTATTGGTGTATCCTTTTTTTTAACAGTTCCATAAACTTCGGAAGTACTACAAATTAAAATAATAGGATTAATTTTAGATTTTCTAATTGTTTCGAGTAGATTCAATGTGATGTTATTGTTATTGTTGATTATCTCTCTTGGCTTATCAAAAGATAACCTTACGTCTGCATTAGAGGCTAAATGGAAAATAGCACAAGGTTTAATCTTATTAATTAATTTTTTTGTTGATAAATAATTATTTAGATCACATTTAAATAATTTTATTTTACTTAAAATTTTTTTTAAGTTTTTAAAATTTGTGTTTCTATAGTTTCCATAAATTTGAATATTTGGAAAATTATCACTAATATATTCTGCAAGATAACTTCCTCCTGAACCACATATACCAGTAATAAAAACTTTTTTAAATTTTCTCACTAATAATTATTTTTTATTTTTATTTTTGATATTTTAAAAATATTAATTAATTCTTTTATTCCATGATCTAAAGAATAAGTTGCTTTAAACCCTTTCTTTTCTATTTTTTTGTTACTCACATAATAATCTCTTTTATCAGGATCTTTTCTATCATTTTTGATTTCTATTTTTGTTTTTGGGATATGTTTTTTGATTTTTTTTGCTAAGTCATATTTAGTTATGTTTGCTGAGGATAAGCCTAAATTATATATATTTGATTTAAGTTTATTGAAGTTTTTAATTGCATATAGAAAAGCAAGAACAATATCGTTTATGTGAATGTAGTTTCTTCTAAAGTTTTGTTCAAATAATATTAATTTATGATTATAAAAGGCTTCATAAACAAAGTTATTTACTAACAAATCAGTTCTCATTCTAAATGAACTACCAAAAACTGTTGCTAATCTAAATGAAATTGAATTTTTATGTTTTAAAATTATTTTTTCAGCTTCCATTTTTGTTCTGCCATAATGTGATATCGGATTAATTTCTGAATTTTCATCACAGTATGCGTTTTTTTTACCAATTCCATACCCTGAGTTTGTTGTAGGATAAATAATTTTCTGATGTTTTTTTATATGTTTCATTATAAATTTTAATGAATTAACGTTTGTTAATGAGGCAAGCTTTTTTTGTTTTTCACACAATGGAGCACCAACAAGCGCCGCAAGTGGAATTATAAAATCTTTATTTTTTATATGATTAATTATATTTTTTTCAATATTGGTATTTAACTTGTAAAATTTAAAATTTTTAAATTTATATAAATGATTTAGACTTTCTTTATTATAATTTAAAATATCCAATACAGTTACTTCATGATTATTATTCACTAAAGCTGTTACTAAGGATGAACCTATATAACCAGCACCACCAGTAACTAAAAATTTTTTCATCTGATATTTTCTAAAAGATTATGAAGTTTTTTTATTTGTTTGGTTAAATCAATTCCAGCATTACCAACAAAAAAACCGTCTTTATGAGCTTTATTTGCATTAGGAAGAGATTTAAATATTTCATAGTCAAAATGATTTATATATGGATGTTTTGTTATACATCCTCCTGTAATCATTCTGTATTCGATTTTATTTTGTTTTAAAATTTTAAAAATTTTTTCTTTAAGTTTCACATTTGATTTTTTTAAAATAAGTGTAAATGCAAAGGAAGAATTTTTGCATGATGTTTCCTGGATGTGAAATAGTTTGCTATTTTTAAAGAGTTTATAAAAAAGTTCCCAATTTGTTATTCTTTGTCTCTCTAGATATTTTAGTTTTTTTAATTGCTCAAGTCCTACAGCAGCATTTAACTCTCCAGGCCTAACATTGTATCCTGGGTATAAAAATTTATATAGGTTTCTCTTTTTTTCATCAATTTCAAGATTTTTTTTCGATTTAGGTAAATCTCTAGCCCAACCATGAGCTCTTATAGATTTCAATATACAATATGTCTCGAAATCATCAGTTAACGCCATTCCTCCCTCCATAGTAGATATATGGTGAGAATAAAAAAAACTGTGTGTTGAAATATCTCCAAATGTTCCTGTTTTCTTTTTGTTTATTTCTGAGCCTAAGCTTTCACAATTGTCTTCAAATAAAATTATATTTTTTTTTTTGCATAATTTTCTAATTTTATCAAGTTCACAAGGAACTCCAAGAATATTGACTACCACAATCATTTTAGTTTTTTTCGTAATTGCTTTTTTTAATAATTCAAAATTAATATTAAGATCAGTTAAGTTTACATCTACAATTTTAATTTTTAATCCATATTGTTGTAGCGGTGAATAAGTTGTACTCCAGCCAATAGCAGGAACAATTACTTCATCTTTGTATTTTAATTTTTTATTTTTAAAAAAAAAAGATGCAATAGATATTAAATTTGCTGAAGAACCAGAGTTAGTCATAACTGCATATTTTCTTCCTAAATAATTAGCAAATTTTTTTTCAAACTCTTTTACTTTTGAACCCATTGTAAAGAAATTTGATCTGATGACTTTTTTTAATGCCAGATTTTCTTTTTTATCCCAAGTAGAAAAATTAAGTGGATAGAATGTCATTTAATTTTTAATTATAGATAATATTAATTTGTTAAAATTATTTTGAGTATATTCAAATCTAATACCACTTTTGATAGCACATTTAAAGTCAGATAATTTATCACCAATCATAAAAGAATTTTTTATATTTATAAATCGATCTTTGAGAATACTTTTTATCATTAAATTTCCAGGTTTTCTAAAATTTGATTTTTTTTTATATTTTTTTATTTTTGCTTTAGGATGATATGGACAGTATTTTACTTCAGAAATAAATATATTTTTTTTTGCCAAAGTACCTTTTATGAATTTTTGTAGTAAAATAAAATCATTAACACTATATTTACCTTTCGCAATACCCGCTTGGTTGGTAATGATAAAAATTTCATAATTTTTTTCGCAAAGTTTTTTTAAACCATCTAAAACACCATTTTTAAACCTAAATTCACTTATTTTATGAGTGTATCCCTTGTCAAAATTTATAACTCCATCTCTATCTAAAAAAACAGCTGATTTTTCAAAAAAGTGGATATAGTTATTCTTTATAAAATTTAAATTATCTTTTGTACCAATATCAATGAATTTTTTATTCTTAAAAAGAGTACCACATATGAGTTTTTTTTCTATTAATCGAGGTATAATATCATTTTCTAGAGATTGTTTTTTACCATCAAGATAATTAAGAATCTCTTTTTTAAAAAAATACAACCCTGCATTCATAAGCTTACTATTCTTTGAGTTTGATATGTTCCTATTTTTATTTATTGTAAGATTTGATAATTTACGATTTGTAGAATAGTTTAAATTTTGTGTTAGAGCCATTGATGCAATTCTACTTTTTGTTATTTTTATATCTTGCAAATTGGCTTCAAAAAAAGTGTCACCATTGACTAAGTAAAAGTCATTTAGCTTATTTTTAATTTGATTTAAGCAACCAAACGTGTCCATTGGTTTTTTTTCAATGATACATTCAACTTTTATAAAATTTATAAGTTTACCATGATACTTTTTCTTAATTATATTGCCTTTATACCCAGCCATAATATATATTTTATTAAGATCGAACTTTGCAAAGTGATTAATTACAAAATTTAAAAATGGAATATTTTTAATCCTGATCATAGGTTTAGGCATTCCATCTAAATAATTTTTAATTCTACTGCCTTTGCCACCAGCTAAGATTACTAAATCCTTTTTTTTTGTTTTTAAATTCATAAAAATATGTATAGATAATTGTCCTTATCAAACAAGAATTTAATGTGAAAAAAAAAATAGCTTTAATAACAGGAATTACAGGCCAAGATGGATCTTACTTATCTGAGTATTTGTTAAAAAAAAAAATATATCGTTCATGGGCTGAACAGAAGAACTTCACTTTTTAATACAGATAGAATTGATCATTTATTCAATGGTAAGAAATACAAGAATAGTTTTTTCTTGCATTATGGAGATTTAACTGATCCTGGCTCAATTGATGAAATTATCAGGAAAGTTAAGCCTGATGAAATATACCATCTTGCAGCTCAAAGCCATGTTAAAGTGTCTTTTGAAACACCAGAGTATACCACAAACACTATTGCGCTTGGAACCTTAAGAATTTTAGAGTCAATTAGAAAAAATAATTCTAAAATTAAATTTTATAACGCCTCTACTTCAGAAATGTATGGTGATACAAAAAAGTCTCCTCAAGACGAGAAGACAACATTTTTGCCTAATAGCCCATATGGAATAGCAAAGTTATATTCTCATTTGCTGACAAAACATTACAGAGAGGCTTATAAAATATTTGCTTGTAGTGGCATACTGTTCAATCACGAATCTCCAAGAAGAGGTCAAACTTTTGTAACAAAAAAAATTATTTCAGCATTAGTTAAAATAAAAAATGGAAAGCAAGACTGTTTATATTTGGGTAATTTATATTCTAAAAGAGATTGGGGACATGCTAAAGAATATGTTGAAGCTCAACACAAAATGCTACAAATGAAAAAACCTGATGATTTTGTGATTTCAACAGGAAAACAATATTCAATAAAAACTTTTGTAAATAAAGTTCTGTTTCAATTAAAACTTAAAGGTAAGTGGGAAGGAAAAGGATTAAATGAAAATTATACTTGTAGAGGAAAAAAAATAATTGCTATAAGTAAGAAGTATTTTAGACCTCAAGATGTTAATAATCTATTGGGAAATAGTAAAAAAGCAAAAAAATTTTTGAATTGGAAACCAAAAATCAAGCTAGACGATCTCATTTTCGAAATGATTGAAGAAGAAACAAAAATATCAAATAATACTTGATGACATCAGTTAATAAAATTTTATTAACTGGATCAACAGGTATGGTTGGTAGATGTATATTATTTAATAAAAAAAGTAACAGATATAAATTTTTAACCCCTAATAGAAAGGAATTGAATTTATTAAATTATAATAAAGTTTTTCAATATATAAAAAAAAATAAGCCTGACTTGATTATTCATGCAGCGGGAATAGTTGGCGGAATACACAAAAATTTAAAAGAGCCTAAGAAATTTTTAATTGAAAATATTGAAATGGGTAAAAATGTAATAATATCATCCCAGTTAAACAAAATAAAAAAATTTATAAATCTTTCTAGTAGTTGTGTGTATTCGCCAAAGTCAAAAGGGCCACTTGTAGAAAATCAAGTTTTAGATGGTAAATTTGAACCAACAAATGAGGCTTATGCCTATGCAAAGGTATTTAATAGCCTCTTGTGTAATTATATAAATAAAGAGAATAAAAATTATAATTACAAAACTTTAATACCTTGTAACTTATTTGGAGAATACGATAGTTTTGATCCTCAAAAATCTCATTTAGTTGCATCAATTATTTTTAAAATAAATGAAGCAATAAAAACCAAAAAAAATACAGTAGAAATATGGGGCAATGGTCTTGCTAGACGAGAATTCATGTTTACTAGAGACTTTTCAGATTTTATATATTACTCAATTAAAAATTATAAAAAACTTCCTGATAATATGAATGTAGGAATGGGACATGATTTCAAAATAATTGATTATTACAAAAAAGTTAAAAAAGTTTTGAATTGGAAGGGTAAGTTTACTTATAATTTGGGAATGCCCTCAGGCCAAAAAAGAAAATTACTGAATATTGAAAATCAAAAAAAGCTTGGATGGTTTCCTAAATATTCATTAGAAAAATCTATCAAAATTACTAATGAATATTTTTTAAAATATGAAAAAATTAATAATTAAATTCTCAGGTGGATTTGGAAACCAATTATTTCAGTATTCTGTAGCAAAAAACTTTGAATTAAATAAAAAATTTAAAATAATTCCAGATTTCAATTTTTTTAGAAACTACAAGTTACATAAAAATTATATTCAAAAAATAGGCTTTAAAGAAGATAGTTTAAAATTATATTTGAGCTCAAGTTTTTTCCCAGATAGATCCTTACCATATACGAAGTATTATTTGGAGTTTTTTAATTTTTGTAAATTTATTAAAGAGAAAGAAAATATGGAATATATTCATCTTGAAAATCATGATTTAAATAATTTGTATTTAGATGGTTATTGGCAAAATTTAAATTATTTTAGTGACAAGACCAAAATTATAAAAAAAAATATCACAAAATTTTTATATAAATATAAAAAAAAACAATCACATATCTTTGACCAAACAAGTAAAAATAATTTTGTCATGATACATTTGCGTTTAAAGGATTATAAAAATAAAGAAAATATTAATAAGCATGGCTTATTAAAAAAAAATTATTACCTAAAGGCAATAAATCTAATTAATACTTTTAAAAAAAAAAATAAATATATAATTTTTACAGATGAGTTAGACATTGCTAAAAAAAAGTTTAGTTTTTTAAAAAACAAAATTTTTTTTGATAAAAAATTTGTAAGTGATCCAATAACTACAATGTATTATATGACAATATGTGATGATTTTATTATTTCAAACAGCACCTTTAGTTGGTGGGCAGCTTATCTTGGTAAAAATCAAAACAAAATTGTTATTTGTCCAAATAAATGGTTTGTGTCAAATAAATATAACAGAATTTCATATGAAAAAAAATGGATCAAAATATAAAAAAATTAATTTCTATAGAAACTGATACAAAAACTGATGACCTATTTACAGAAAATAGAAAATGGATCTCTTCGTTTTCAAAGGATGATGGTAATTTGGGCTTTGTTACTTTAAAAAAAAAACTTGAGCAAGAAAATATCTTTATTAAAAATTTTGATTATTTCAAATTACAAAGTAAGCCAGATATTGAGATACATTTTGCAAAAACATTTAAAAAAAAATTTAATTGTAAACAATACCTTTTACTTCCTGAGGCAAAAGAAATTATTAAAGAAAATGATTTGAATAAATTAAAGTTTTTTTATGATAAAATTTTTTGTCAATACGATGAATATGTTGATAATAAAAAAATATTTAAATTATATTACCCATATGATTTAAATATATCAGATAAAACAATAGATTATAAAAGTAGAAGATTTTGCTGTATAATTACATCAAATAAAAATTTAATTCTTAATTCTAAAAATAATCTCTATCCTATTCGATATGAAACAATAAGATGGTATGAAAAAAACACTAAAAATCTTCTTGATTGTTATGGACTAGATTGGCACTTGCCAATGAAAAGAGCGGGTTACTTTGGAAGATTATTAAATTTCATAAATAAATCTGGAATATACAAGTTATATTATAAAGCTCCCATAAATTACAAAGGAATAGTTGAATCAAAAAAACAGATTTTAAAAAATTACAAATTTGCCTTTTGTTTTGAAAATTGTTCAATAGATGGTTATTTGTCAGATATTATTTTTGATGCTATGAATAATTTATCTGTCCCAGTATACCTTGGTCCAAAAAATGTAAAACAATATGTGCCAGAATCATGTTTTATTGATTTTAGAAATTTTAAAAATTTAGAAGATCTTAATAAATATTTAGAAAGCATAGATGAAAATAAATATTATGAATTCATAAGCAATATATATTCTTTCTATAAATCTAATTCTTCTGAGATTTTCAAAATGAATTCATTTATTAATATTTTGTCAAAAAATCTAAAAGAAGATATTTTATAAATTTAGATAAGTTTTATTTTGAAATAAAAAATAAAAAATAAAGTATAAAAATATCTTTTAGAAATACTAAACAATTTTATAAATTTTAAAAATTTGATTTTTTTTATTTTAATTCTTAGAATATTTAACTCTTTTTTTTTATAATGGTTATTAATAATTCTTATTTGATCTCTATATTTAAGAATTTCAAAGTTTTTTTTATCTTTGATATCTAATCTATTTTTAATCTCTTTTTTTTTTAAATAATCTTCAATAACTATCAAAAAGTCTGATTTAGATGTTTTAATTCTTTCAGTATTTGTAATTTGGTTTTTAGTTACTCTTATTGAACACAAATATTTATCTAAAATTTTAATCTTTCCAACTTTAAGAAGTTTAAGGTAAAAATCAAGATCTGCTGAGTTTGAGTATTTTTTTATATTCCAATTGATTTTTTTTTTTGATTTAAATAATTTGTTATTTACCATAACAGATGGACAATTAATAATATTATATTCTTTTAAAATAATTTTTAATAATTCGTATTGATTTACAAATAAAAATTTTTTCAAATTTTTATTTGTTTTACCAATGACATTATCAACTTCATCGATTATTTTTGCTTTTGTCGATACTAAGACTGTGTTTTTATTTTTTTCTAAATATTTTATCTGATCTTGCACTATAGTTTTATTATAAATATCATCAGAATGATAAACACATAAGTAATTGTGTTTACTTTCGTAGGCTTTCGCTAGGTTGTACATTCCTTTTTTATTTTTATTTATTGTTATTGAAATTTTTTTATTCTTTATTTCTTTTATTTTTGCCAGAGTGTTATCTGTTGAGCCATTATCTATAATATTAATTTTAATTTTTTTATATGTTTGATTTAAGATTGAGTACAAAGTTTGTTTAATTGTTTTTTCATTGTTAAAAGTTGGTATATTTATACAAACAAGTGGAGAATTTTTACTCATAACATTTAGCTTTTAACAATAAATATATTATGTATAAATTTAAATATTTTTCATGCTAAGCAAAAAAAAAAATATTAATAATATCAACGTTTTATTGTCCGTTTTATTACCTCTGGCTATTTTAATTTTTTTTTCATCTACCTCTATCATTTACTCTATTAATTTCATTTCTAAGAATGAAATTTTAAGTAATTTAAGTTCTTTTTTAATTGCTTCTTTTGTTTGGTTATTATTTTATAATAAATTGAGAGAAATTATTGATATTAAATTATTGAATTTAATAACATGCTTATTTTTGACAAAAACTATAATTAATTTTCTTTATATCTATTATTTTCAATTAAATTTATTTGATTATGGAAGTAGTAATGATTATGAAATTAGTGCTGCTGGTGACTCAGGTTTGGCACATGTCTCTATACTTAAATTTATTTCTGAAGCACCAAATTTAATTGGAAAACTATTTCATAATGCAAATTATTATAATAATAAAGGAACATTAATAGTATATTCTTTGATTTATGAGTCTTTTGGAAATTTTCCAACAAATACTATTCCCTGGGATTCCTTGGTTGTAGCTATTTATTCTTTAATTTTTTATTTTGTTTCAGGATTTATAAATAATAATCAAAAAAATAATTTAATCCCTGTAGCAATTTTTATTTTGCCTGCTTTTTTTTTTAGTCCTTTATTATATAGAGATATTTATATTGTATTATTTTTGTCATTAAGTTTATTTATCGTTTTTAATAATAATGAAAACACAAAATTTTACTTAAAATTTTTGTTCCTAATAATTTTAAGTTTAATATTATTTTTTTTTAGGAAGTTTTATTTTATTCTACCAATAATTTTTTTCATAATTTATCAATTTTTTTATAATATAAAATTGCGAAAATTGATTATATTGATTGTAGCTATTTTTATTTCATTTTTAATTTTTTATACTTTGCAAAATTCAGAGCTAATATTTGTTAACAGTACAGAAACATCTTTACAATTAGGTTCAATCAATCCAGATCCATTACTTAGAATCATCCAGTATGCACAATTAATTATTATTCATGGTGAGCGAGTTGGTGGTGATTTTGTTACAATATTAGAAAATCAAAATTTTTTTATTAAAATTTTTCTAAGATTTTGTTTTTTTCTAATTTCACCTTTTCCATGGATACAAAATATTGATAACCCAAATATTATTTATTCTTTTTTTATTTCTTTACAAATCTTTTTATCATTTATTATTTACTTAAATCTTTTTTCACTACTTAAGTCTAAAAAATTTAATAAAAACTATTTTTTGATTGTTATTTATTTTTTTATAATTTGTTTATTAGCAACTTTTGGAGCTTTACAATTTACTCACTATTATATTATGGCGGGATTACCCATACTTAGTCTTACACTTGCTAATATTCAATTGACAGATATAAAAAGATATTCTGTATACTCATTTACATTAGCCATCACATTACACATGTTATATTTCGTAGCTAAGAAATTTTTTATATAATGATAATAGGTATTGATGCAATAACAGTAAAATCAGATGGTGGAGTTGAGCATTTAACCCAAATATTAAATAATTTAACTAAAAATCAGGATATTGAGAAAATATTTGTCTGGTCTAATTCAGAAAATTTAGAAAAAATTAATAATAAAAAAGTAATAAAATGTTCTAATAAATTTATTCATTTTAATAATTTAACTATTATTTTTTGGAGATTATTTTTTTTTGGATACCATTTAAAAAAAAATAAATGCAATATTCTTTTGTGTTGTTCTGGTTATTTTATAGGATTTTTAAATTTAAAAAAAATTTTAATATTTCAGAATATATTACCTTTTGTCTCCAAAGGTTTTAAAAATAAAATATTGAAAACACTCTACAAAATTAGCCTTATTAAAGCTGATGGAAATATATTTTTATCTCAAAATTCTAAATCAATTATATTGAAGAATATAAAAAAACAAACCATTTCAAAAGTAATTTCCCATGGTGTAGATGAGAGGTATTTTTGTGCCGAAAATCAGAATCAACAGTTGTTAAGAAATAAATTAAAATTAGTTTATATTTCCACAATATGTGATTACAAAAATCAAATTAATTTACTCAAAGCATTATTTATTTTAAAGAAAAAAGGATACAATATTCAATTAGATTTAATTGGAAACATAGATAAAAAATTTGAATTTTTCTTTTATCAACAATTAAAAAATTTAAATTTAATTAAAAACATAAATTTAGTTGGTCATTTAGGAAAAGATCAATTGGTTGAAATTTTGAAAAAAAATAATGTAACTATATTTCCATCTAAATTTGAAACATTTGGAATTTCACTTCTTGAATCAATGGCTTCATCAAAACTTATACTATGTTCAAATAAGTCTGCTATGCCAGAAATTTTAGGTGATGCTGGATTATATTTTGATCCTGATAATCCAGACTCAATTGCAAAATGTATTGAAAATTTATTTGATGAAAATTTTAATTATACTCAATTCACAAAAAGGGCTTACAATAAAGCCAAAAATTATTCATGGAAAAAATGTTCGGAAGAAACATTTAATTTTATAAGATTTATAAATGAAAAAAATTTTAATAATTAGTCAATATTTTTATCCAAATAATTTTAGAATTAATGATTTAATATCAAAGCTGTCAGATAAAAAATATAAAATTGAAATTATAAGTTCTAATGTAAATTACGTAAGTAAAACCAAAAGTAATGCTAAAATAAATGAAGTATTAAAATTTCCTGGGAAAAATTTTTTTATCCATAGACTATCTGTGATTTCTAGAAACGGTTCTAGTTTTATAGGGATAGCATTAGAATATCTTACATTTATAATTACTGGAATATATTTTGCAAAAAAAAATATTATAAATAAAAAAAAATTTGATAAAATATTTGTATATGGAACATCTCCAATTACTCAAGCTTTAGTTGCAATTTATGTAAAAAAAAAATTAAAGATTCCAATTATTTTATGGGTGCAAGATTTGTGGCCAGAGAGTGTTATATATACTGGTTATATAAAAAATAAATTTTTAATTGAAATTTTACGATCTCTTACTAAGTATATTTATAAAAAAAGCGATATAATTTTAATCCAATCGCCAGACTTCAAAAAAAGAATTAAAGATATTTATAATCATAAAAATATTCACTATTTACCAAACCCACCTGAGGAGATCAGTATAAAGAAGAGAAAATTTTCCATAAATAAGAATAATTTCAATGTATTTTATGCTGGAAACTTTGGAAAAGCTCAGAATTTAGAAATTTTAATAAAAGCAGCAATTATATTGAAAAATAAATCAAAAATAAAATTTTACTTTTTTGGTGACAAAAAAAAAGCCATAAATTTATTAAATTTAAAAACAAAATATAAATTAGAAAATTGTTATTTCCCAGGATATGTGGATAAAAAATATTTTACTTTTTTATTAAGGCATGCGTCCGTATTAACATTGGGGTTAAAAAAAAATGAAATTTGGTCTGTCACTATACCATCTAAACTTCAGAGTTATCTTAATTCGGGTAGACCAATAATAGGATTTTTAACTGGTACTTCTGCCCAAATAATTAAAGACTCAAAAGTTGGATATGTAGTTAGACCAGATGATTTTAAAGGTTTAGCAAAAACTATAGAAAAACTTAGTAAAAAATCAAAAAAAAGTTTAAATATAATGGGCATGAATGGTAAGAGTTATTGTAAAAAGTATTTTAATATAAATAACATAATAAATAGACTAGAAATTTTTTTAAATGAAATTTAAAAAAAAAAAAATTTTAATAACAGGTGGCACAGGTTCTTTTGGAAAGAATGTGCTAAAAAGATTACTTAAAGAAGATGTTTCAGAAGTAAGAATATTTAGTAGAGATGAAAAGAAACAATTTGATTTAAGAAATTCTATTAATGATAAAAGGGTTTCTTTCCATATTGGAGACATAAGAGATCCTTTTAGTCTTGACAATTCTTTGAAGGGAATTGATATGGTTTTTCATGCAGCTGCTTTAAAACAAGTTCCTAGTTGTGAGTATTTTCCTTACGAAGCTGTACAGACAAATGTAATAGGAGCAAAAAATCTAATAAATTTGTCGATTAAAAATAATTTAGAAAAAGTTATTTTTTTAAGTACTGACAAAGCAGTTTATCCAATAAATGCAATGGGGATGACAAAAGCATTAATGGAGAAGCTAGTTTTTGCTGCATCCAAAAATGTAAAAAAAACCATTTTTTGTGTAACAAGATATGGAAACGTAATGATGTCTAGAGGATCCGTAATACCATTATTTATTGATCAAATAAAAAACAAAAGAAATATTACAATAACCGATCCAAGCATGACAAGATTTTTAATGTCCCTAGATGAATCTGTAGACCTTGTATTGCATGCATTAAAGTTTGGGAAACAAGGTGATCTTTATATCCAAAAATCACCAGGAACAAATATTTTGACATTAGCAAAGGCACTTAAAAAATTATTTAATTCAAATGTTAAAATTAAAACGATTGGCACAAGATTAGGTGAAAAGAAACATGAAACATTAATTTCAAAAGAAGAAATGATTAGGTCAGAAGACCAAAAAAAATATTATAGGGTTGCTAGGGAAAGTAACTTAAATAATTTTTCAGCTTATTATACGAAGGGTTTAGTTAAAATGTCTGGTAATCAGGAATATACAAGCTCGAACACTACTCAATTAGATATACAAAAAACAATTAATTTTTTGAAAAAAATTGATTTGACTAAAACAAATGATTAAAGTTTTAACTGTTCTAGGAACGCGACCAGAAATCATTAAAATGTCCCTAGTTTTGAATGAATTTGATAAAGTTTTTAGACATGTGGTGGTTCATACAGGCCAAAATTATGACTATGAGTTAAATAAAATATTTTTCAATGATTTAAAAATTAGAAAACCAAATTATTTTCTTCAATCAAAAAGTGATACTGCAATTAAAACAATATCGATAATTTTAGATAAAATTGAAAAAATTTTAAAAAAAGAAAAACCAGATGCTTTTGTTGTATATGGGGATACTAATTCTTGTCTTTCTGCTTACGTTGCAAAAAGGTATAAAATTCCCATCTTTCATTTTGAGGCAGGAAATAGGTGTTTTGATGAAAATGTGCCAGAAGAAATAAATAGAAAAATAATTGATCATTTATCAGATATAAATTTTGTAATTAGTAAAAATGCGAGAAATTATCTTATAAATGAGGGAATAAAGCAGAATACAATTATAAAAACAGGATCACATTTAAATGAAGTAATAAATTATCATAGAAGTAAAATTGAAAAATCTAAAATTTTAAAAAAACTAAAACTAGTAGAAAAGAATTATATAGTTGCAAGTATACATCGTGAAGAAAACGTAGAAGATAAAGATATCTTTTACAATATTTTAACTACTTTTAAAAAAGTATCGGAAATTTTTAAAAAAAAAAATTATATTTTCATTGCATCCACGCAGTAAAAAAAAAATAAGAGATTTCAATATCAAACTAAACACCAACAACTTTCAGTTTTCTAAACCTTTTGGTTTTTTTGATTATTTAAGTTTGCAAAAAAATTCTTTTTGTACAATTTCAGATTCTGGCACTATTAGTGAAGAATCTTATCTCTTAAAATTTCCTGCTATTTCATTAAGAAATAATAATGAAAGACCAGAAGCAATTGACTCAGGTGTTTTAATCACAAGTGGATTAAAAACTAATACTGTGATTGAATGTGTAAAATTAATTGAAAAAAATAGGGATAAATATTTATCTTACAATAAGTTAGAAGACTATGATGTATCAAATGTATCTTCAGTTGCAGTCAAGTCTATATTTACCTTTGTAGACTATATTAATAAGACAGTCTGGAACAAATAATTCAATGTCTTTTTTTAAAAAAAGATCACATTTGATAATTTTTACAATAATATTTTTTTTAATATTTATATTTATCTTGAAAAATTTTTCACAACAAAAACAAAGTTACTACTTATCAAATGAAATTTTACCAAAATTTTCGATATATTTAATAAAAAAAAATTATAAAAAAATTCAGAATATTAATTCTTCAATAGTTGAAAAAAAATATTTAGATAATATCGAATTTGAAATTTTAAATTATTTATTTGATGAAAAAAAAAATCTTGAAATTTTTTTTTTCAGAAAATTTAAAATTTGATAACCTTAAAGTAGATACTGGAATTACTACTCATGATAGAATTTTTTTTAACTTTAGTTTTTTTTCAAAAAATTATTCTACAAATACAAAAGAAGAAAAACTAATTGAACAATATTTAGCAACCTTTAATCAAAGATTTGAAAAAATAATTTTAAAACAAGCAAAAGATACTGGATTTTTAAATAAAAAAAATTTTGATTATGATCAAGGTAAAAATTTAAAAATTTACCAAGAAAATAAAATTAATTTATGGATTACAAGATGGTATTCGAAAATAATTGTAAAAATAATTAATCCTATCAAGCAGAGATTTATTTTGGATAATAATAATCAATCAGAATATCAATTAATTAAATATAATCATTATGTAATAATTAATGATTATATAAAGTACTTAGTTTCTTTTATTTATTTAATTACAATATTCATAATTTTTTCTTTCATTAAGAAATATTCAATAATTTTTAAAGAAAATTATAAATGATTAAATTTTTTGATAGTAATATATTAAATATTATATCATTAACTATCTTCTTAATACCAGTTTCAGTTATATCAGGTCCATTTATACCAGATTTTTTATTATCTTTATCATGTCTTTTATTTTTATTTTATTGTGTAAAAAATAATCAATTAGATTTTTTTAAAATAAATTTTTTTTATATATCTTCAATTTTTTATTTCTTGATATTAATTTCTGCTATTTTATCAGAGGAAGTGTATGTTTCTTTAAAAAGCGTCGCATTTTATTTTAGATTTATTGTTTTTTCAGTTTGTATATATTTTATTTTTTCTAGGAATTTAAAAATATTAAATTATTTTTTTAAAATTATATTTTATTTATTTTTGTTTATAATTTTTGATTCATTATTCCAATTTATAATAGGTTATAATTTAGCGGGTTTTGATATTTTAGTACAAAATTCACAAATCAGAGTAACTTCTTTTTTTGGAGAAGATCTAAAATTAGGATCATACTTAGCAAGATTTTTTCCTTTTTTTGTTTATTCATTAATAATAATAAATTTAAAAAAGTTAGATTTTTTAAAAATAATAATTCTAAATTTATATTTAATAATTATTATCATGACAGGAGAAAGGACTGCAATTTTATTTTCATTTTTAAGTTTAATTTATTTAATGATATTTTTAAAAAATAATAAATTAAAAAAATATTTAATTATTACCATCCCTATACTGCTTTTTTCAGCAATACTCTTACTAGGTACAAATTCAAATTTGAAAGACAGAATAGTTAATCAAACTATAAATCAAATTTTTAACAAAGATCGTCCTAGCGAATTAAAATTAGAGAGTGACAAAGGAAGAAATTTAATGGCTTTCTCTTATATTCATGATCAACACTATCGAACAGCAATAAAAATTTTTAAAGATAATATTTTTCTTGGTAGTGGGCCTAAGACTTTTAGATATCTATGTAATAAAGATGAGTATAACGTAGGAAGAGACTCTTGTTCAACTCACCCACATAATACATATATTCAACTACTCGCAGAAACGGGAATTTTTAGTTTTTTAATTGTAACTTTAGTTTTTTTATATTTTTTATCTCTATCTATAAGAGAATTATTTTTTAGAAAAAAAATCTTTTGTAATAACTTACAAACTTGTATGATTTGTTGTATTTTAGTAAATTTATGGCCTTTATCACCTTCTGGAAATTTTTTTAATAACTGGTTAAGTATTATATATTTTTTCCCAGTCGGCTTTTACATTCTTAGCAAAACAAGTAAAGACATTTTATGAAAGTATTAATTTTCGGTTGCACAGGCATGCTAGGCAGCACACTAATTAAATATTTTTCTAAAAAAAAAATAGAAACTTATGGTACTTATAGAAATTTAGAAAAAAAAAATTTCTTATTAAAGAACAAAACTCTAAAAGAGAATAATTTCATTAAATTTGATTTAAGTAAAAAATATAAAGTTAATTCGGTAATTGAAAATATCGATCCTGATTTTATAATAAATGCACTAGGATTGATAAAACAAAAAAATAAAATTTCAAAAAAAAAAATGTATATGTTGAATAGTACATTTCCACAATTATTAGGTAAATTAGCTTTAAAAAAAAAAATTTAAGTTACTACATATCAGTACAGATTGTGTTTTCTTGGGTGATAAAGGTTTTTATAATGAGTATGATATAGCTGATGCTATAGATGACTATGGAAAAAGTAAGTTTAAAGGTGAAATAAACAATAAAAATAGTTTAACAATAAGAACTTCAATTATTGGACACGAAATCAATAGTCAAGATAGTTTATTAGATAAATTCATTTCAAGAAAAATTAAGATTGGTTTTAAAAATGCATATTTTTCAGGTTTTACTACACTTGAATTATCAAAAATTATTTTAAAATTTTTTTTAAATAATAAGATTTATAATACAAATAGAGTAATTCATTTAGCATCTAAAAAAATTTCTAAATTTGATTTATTAAATAAGATTAACAAAATATATAAAACAAAAATTATTTTAAGGGAAAATAATAGTTTTTATTTAGACAGATCATTGGATTCTACAAGATTTAATAAGAAATATAAATTTAAACCTAAAACTTGGAATAAAATGATTAAGGAACTGTATGATTTCAAATAAATATAATATTTATATTTTTTTTTTTATATACTTAGTTTTACATATTTATTTAATAGATAATTTTCCTATTAACTTTGAATTTACATTTTCTGAATTTTCAAAATTTTTTAATAATTATGATTACAGTGTAATAGATGAATATTTTTTATCTCAAGCAAATACTATAGTGTTCCCATTTTTAGCGGGTCTAATTAGTAATATCCTAGATACTGATAACAGTTTATATATTACAAGATTTTTATCTTTGTTATCTTATCCTTTTCTTTTTTTAGGAATATTAAATTTTTCTAAATATTATAAATTTAAAATTCATCTTTTTTTAATTGTTCTTTTTTTTTTAAATCCATTAATTTGGGTATTTGGTTATAGAGGGACACCAGATTTAATTTCAGCATCAATTGGTTTTTATGGATTATCTTGTTTATGGACATTAGAATTTAAAAAAAGAAATTTTATTTATTCTATTTTAATTTCTTTATCAATAGTTCTAAAACCTCACTGTTTTATATTTGGACTTTTGCTTTTTTTGCATTATTTAAAAGAAAAAAAAAAAAATTTATTTAATAAATTTTTATTCCTATTAAGTATAATTCCTTTATTAGTTATTTTATTCTTTTTGATTAACTATAAATTATTTGGCTTTTTTTTATATTCAAATAATTACCAGGATGCCTTAAGTTTTAACTTCTCAGATTTTTTTAATAATTTTCTGTCTTATTTAGGACTTTTGTATTTATTTTTATTTCCTATTTCTTTATTTTTTATTTCTTATAAGAAGATATATACAAAAATAACAATTTATTTCATAATTTATATCTTAGGATATTTCTTTTTAAAACTTAATAGCGAAATGAACTTAGGTTCATTGACTTACTTATTAGGAGAAAAAAATTTATCTGGTTTGGTATTGTGCTTTGCTTTATTGGGCTTATTCAATTTAAAAAATCTGATATTACATAAAAAAAATAATAGTTATCAATTAATCTACAATCCTTTAGTTATAACAATTATAATTTATATTTTAATATTATCCTTTTTTAGACCTGTTCAAAGATATTTAATTGTCATTATACCAATAGTATATTTAGCTTTTTTTATTAATTATGAATTGAAGTTTAAAAAAAGATTAATTGTACATATTATAATTCTGGTATTTATTAATTATATTTTGACTTTAAATTCCAGCCTTAACGCTAAGATTTCATCAAAAATAGCAGATTATTTAATTAGAAATAATATAAATAATGAAACTCAATTGGGACCAATAAATGCTCACGCAAATTTCATAATTAAAAACAAAAATAAAGAAAAAATTTATTATTTAACAAGTGAAATTGATGAAACTAGTAAATATGAACAAAAATTTCATGTAAGTTTTTTTAATATAATTAATAAAAATTTATATTTAGTTAAATATTAAGCTTTAATAAATATTTTATCTGACCAATTTAAAAAAGGAAATTTGAAATCTTTAATGACTTTAAAACCTTTATTTTTCAAAAATTTCTCAATTTTTTTTGGATCATAATTTAGGTACATATTACTTCTATGTATTTCTATCATAATCATTTTAGTATTTTCTAAAATTTTTTCCATACCTAACAATACCTCAATTTCATAACCTTCTACATCAATTTTAACTAAATCTATTTTTTTTTTTTTAAATTCTTTTATAGTATCTAGTTTTACAACTTTAACTCTCTCAAATAATTTTGAATCATTTTTTTTTAACAAAGTTTTTCTTATTTTGTAGTAATTAGATTTTTTATTATATTTCGAAAAAGATGATATATAAGAGGATCCTAAGTTAATGTTAAGTTTTTCGTATACGTTTTTATTACCAATTGCATAATTATAAAATTTAATTTTTTTAAAATTTTTTAAATTTTTTTTTAATTTTTTAAAAACTTCCTTTTGAGGCTCAAAACACATTATTTCAATGTTTTTATCGATATTTTTGAAAAGTTCTGAATATTCACCAACATTTGCACCTATATCAAATATTAGTTTAAATTTTTTATTTTTAAAATAATTGAAAATTCTTTTACGATGATAAAACTTGTCTACAAATTGAAGAATAGATCTTGTTGCTAAGTTAATCATTTTTTTTTAAATAAAAAAAGACTTGTTTAATAATTAAATATAGAATTTTAAAATTAAGCTTACTTTTTCCATTTTGTCTCTTATTTAAACTTATAGGTATTTCAGTAATTTTGATTTTATTTTTTAGAAGTAGATAGTAATCCATAACAATTTTAAATCCGTTTTTGTATAAAAATTTTTCTTTTCCATAAATTTTAGATTTTTTTACAACAAAAAAACCTGATAGAGGATCACTTATATTACTTGAAAATATCAAGTTGAAGAAATTAATAAATGTTTTACTTAATGACAATCTAAACAAGCTTATAAATGTACCTTTAAAGTTTTTAGACCCTTTCAAAAATCTACTACCAATTATCATATCAGACTTATCTTTTTGCATTTTTATTATTGATTTTTTTATATTTCTAGGATCGTGCTGCATATCACTATCCATCAATACAACCAATCTTCCAGTTGATATTTTTAAACCAGATATGAATGCTGTAGAAAGATTTCTTTCATTACGAAATACTTTTTTTATATTTTTAAATTTTTTTTTAACTTTTATTATCTCTTTTTGAGTGTTGTCTGATGAATTATCATCTACAAAGATAATTTCATTTTTTAGTGGTTTTGTATTTTTTTTGATTAATTTGACTATTTTAAAAATATTTTTTTCCTCATTTAAAGTTGGAAGAATAATTGAAACTTTCATAAAAATAGAATTCCTATATATATTTAGAACATGAAATATCAAAATATAATTATTGGATCAGGTCCAACTGGCATAGCAGCAGCTGAAGAAATGCTAAATTTAGGCAAAGAAGTAACCATTTTAGATTATGGCAATGTGCTAGAGGATAAAAACAAGGAAATAAAGCAACAATTTTTAAACAATAATGACAAGAATAAATTTAGAAAAGAGATAGAAAACAATAAAAAAATCACCAAAAAATATAAAAATGAAAACTTAAAATTTCCATTTGGATCGGATTATGTTTTTCGAGAGAATAGATTTGAGAAATTTAAAACTCAAAATAATATAGATTATTTATATTCAAATGCCAAAGGTGGTTTATCGAATATTTGGGGAACAATGTATTCTCCATTTTATCCCAAAGATATAGAGTCTTGGGATATAAAATATGATGAATTTTATAAAAATGGAAAAGATATTGTAAAATCTATTCCAATATTAAGCTCAAAAGATAATTTAGATAATTTTTTTCCAATAAATTTTGGAGATAACCATAATTACCCTTTATCTCCAAATGCAAAAGAATTTTATGAGAAATTAGAAAACGAAAAAAAAGAGAAAAACGAAAATGGAATTTTTTTTGGTAGAGCAAAAATGGCAATTGGAAAAAAATACTCCCATGATAATACAGAATGTAAGTCTTGTGGCTTATGTCATCAAGGTTGTCCATATGATTGCATGTTTAGTTCCTCTCATTTATTAAAAAAAATTCAATCTAATAGTAAACTTAACTATATTAAAAATTTATTTATTGAAAAAATTATTCCTGGAAAAGATTTAATTGAATTGCAAGCCATAGATGTAATCACGAATAAAAAAAAATTTTTTCAAACAAAAAATTTATTTATCTGTTGTGGACCTATTTCAACTGCTACATTAATGTTAAGAAGCAATATGGTTAAAAATAACAATATTGTATTACAAGAGTCACAAAGATTTTTTATTCCAATTTTTAAAAAAAAAAATACAAAAAATTCCGTCGATCAAAATAAAAATACATTAGCAGAAATTTTTTTAGAAATTTCTAATGATCAAATTTCCAAAAAAAGTATTCATTTACAATATTATACTTTTCTTGATGAAATGCTTAAACCACTTACTAAATTATTTGGTAAATTTGTGTATATTTTTCCAAAACTATTTCCATTTATTTTTGGGAGATTAAATTTAATAATTGGATATTTACATTCCGATTATTCAAATCAATTAGTTGTTGAAAAAGGCGATAATTACAATGAATTTAAAATACATGAGTTAAAAAATAAAAATACTGATATAGTTATAGAAAAAACAATAGCTTTTATTAAACAAAACTTTAAAAAACATTTTTTTATATTTAATTTTTTGTTGAATAAGAATATTACAGGTGCAAGTTATCATTATGGTGGCAGCTTTCCTATGTCAATTGAGAAGAAAAATGATTCAACATCATTAATTGGAGAATTGAATAACTATAAAAATATTTTTATTTTGGACTCATCAATTTTACCTAATGTACCTGCAAGTCCAACAACAATTAATGTATGTATTAATTCAAAAAGAATTATTAACGAAATTAATAAACTTGGAAGATTATAATTTTGAATATTTTAATTTTAGGGTCAAAAAGTTTTATTGGTAGATATATTTTTGATCAATTTAAAAAAAAATTCAATGTATTTACTTTAAATAGTTATTTTAATGAAGTTGACATATTAAAATTAAATAACAAAGAGTTTGTAGAGAAATATTTTAATCATTTAAATACAAAAATAGATGTAATTATTAATTTAATTTATATTCATAAAAATAATCTAAATGATGAATTAAATTTAAATCTTAATTTAATTGATAAAATTTGTTTTTTTGTTAATCAAAAAAAGATAAGGATAATTCATATTTCTTCAGTAAATTCATCTGATTCAAATAGAGATAATAAATATTCCTATACAAAGAGCTCTTTAGAAAAGAAAATTATAGGTACTGACAGGTATACGATTTTAAGATTATCAACTGTTATATTTAAAGATAAAGATAACAAGTTTATTGGCGGCAGAAATGGTAATTCTTTAAATGTTTTTAATTTTTTTATAAAAAAATTAAGAATTTTTCCGTTAATAAATAATGGTGATTTTATTCATACGGTATGTTTTTTAAATGATTTAGATAAGTTTATAGATATTTTAATTAGAAAAGAGTTATTTTTAAACGAAAGAATTAATTTTTTTACTGGTCAATATATAACTTTAAAGCAATTAATTAGATTTTTTTCAAAATCATATAACTTACGTATATACTTTTTAAACATACCAAACGTAATTATTCAATGCTTGGTTAATATTAGCAAAATTTTTAATTTAAAATTTATTAGTGAACAAAAATTAAAAAACTTATTAGAGCAGAATATTGAATATGATAAATCAATAGAAATTGAAAGATATATTAAATTAAAAAAAATTGATTAGTTTTAATGCTAAATAAAATAAAAAATCTGAAACTTGAGATAATTATTTTTACATGTCTTTTCTTACACATTCTATTTTTTTTTTATTTTTTTTTAAAAGGAGGGTATTTTGATTATCAAATACCAGTTGAAGCTCGTGAATATGCATCCACATCTTCTATATTAAGTTTTTTAAACAATAAAAATCCTTATGCAGTTGAAAATTTCCCTTTATCTATTAATGCATATTCCGCACTGTATCCATATTCATTAAGTAAAATCTTTGAATTTTTTAATATACTTGATTTTAAGTTAATTGTTTTATTTTCAAGATCTATATCATTATTTTTTGTTTCTATTTTTATTATCTATTTTTTTATTCATTGTAAAAAAAAATCGTTAGAGAATAACTTAATTTTATTTTTAATTATTTTTTTTATAATTTCTGTCTCAATAAAAATTTCTTTAGGCACTTGGGGTAATAGCATTGGCCTTCTTTTATATTTTATTGCTTTACTAAAAATTTTTGAAAATAATTCAAAAAAAAATTATTTAATTTCCTCTATTTGTATAATTTTATCTGTCCATTTTAAATTTTATTTTATATTAGGTGTAATTTTTTTATTAATGAGATTTTATAATAAGATTTTCAAAAAAAATTATTTTAAGTTAAACATATTAATCTTAATATTCGCATTATTTATATTTAGTATTCATTATATATATTTTCCAAGTTTTTATTTTGTGTCAATTTTAAACCAAATAAATCTTACACAATTTAAAGAATTTGATCTCTTGTCTTTTTTATTTTCAAAAAAACTTTATTCAGAAATTTATTTTTTTTTAAAAAATTATTTTTATTTATTGGTTTTATTTTGGTATTTTATATTTTTAAATATTAAACAAAAAAAAATATCAAAAAAAAAGATTACTATTGATTTATTTTTCTTCTTAATTTTTTTATATATTTTAATTTTTAAACTATGGCCTAATCTTGGAAATTATGGAACATATTCTAACAATCTTTTAATACCATTGATTATTGCTTATATTATTAATATTAAAGTTGATTATAAAAAAACTTACTTAAATTTATTGATAATTGTAACACTTATATTTCCTTTAAGTACTCAAATATTTAATTTTACTTATCCTGGAGTATTAACCGAAAAAGATAAATTAATTAACTCTTTAAGCAAAAAAAAAATTAATGACATATTGGTTAAAAATCCAAATACTTATACTGATCATTTAGTTCAAAATTTTAACCACAAAGAAGGAATTAATAAACTTCTGTATTTTAATGGAAATTCACTTCATATAACAGAGAAATCAATTTTAAGTTACCAAAATAATTTAGTGAAAAAAATATTTAAGCTTGATGATTTACATTTTTATTATAAAGAAAATAAGACAAAAGCTTTAGAAGAGATAAATAAGAATTACCCAAAAATAATATGTGCATTTATATGTTTTAATAGTTCCTTAGGATATGATTTTAAAATCCCTAGTCAGAATCTCTATGTATTAAGTGAAAGAATTGATATAAAAAATATTTTTGGACAAGCATATAAAATTAACATATTTGAGAATAATAATGAAAAAAAATAAGTATCTAATCATTGGTGGTGCTGGTTATATAGGTTTAGTTCTACTTGATTTACTAAGGCAGGATTATGAAATTGTAGTATTTGATAATTTTTTTTTTAATAAAGTAGATGATCTAAAAAAAAAATATAAAAATATTAAATTTATTAAAGGTGATATAAATACAGATATAAAAAGTAAACATTTTAAAAATGTAAATACAGTTATACATTTAGCTGGTTTGGCAAATGATCCATCTTCTGACTATAACCCGAATAATACAGTCTTAACCAATCATATATCTACTATTAAAATTGCTAAGTTAGCAAAAAATAATAAAGTAAAAAAATTTATATATGCTTCTTCCTGCAGTGTTTATGGAGATCATGGAAAAAAATTAATAAATGAAAATACTATAGAAAGACCATTAACAGTTTATGCATTAAGTAAATTTTCTAGCGAAAAAGAAATTTTAAAATTTAATAGTAAATCATTTAATGTTATTTCATTAAGATTTGCAACTTTGTTTGGTTTATCTAAAAGAATGAGGTTTGATTTGGGAGTTAACACTATGACCAAAAATGTATTACAAGGTAAAAATATTATAGTTAATGGTGATGGCAAACAATATAGATCATTCGTTCATGTGAAAGATGTTGCTAAGTCAATTATTTTTTTTATGAATTATAAAAAAAAATTAAGATATAATGTTTTTAATATAGGTGCCAAAAAAAATAATGTTAAAATAATTGAGTTGGCAAAATTATTTGAAAAAATTTTTCCGAAATTAAAAATAAATAAAAATCTAAAAAACTTTGATTTTAGAAGTTATGAAGTTAACTTTGATAGATTAAATCAATTGATGAATAATAAAAATTTTATTACACTCAAAGAGGGCATAACAGAAATTTATGATCATTATAAAAGCAAAAAAATAAATTTTAATTCCAAAATTTATTACAATCTTCGAATAGTAAAGTCTAAATGAAGATTATAGCCATGATCTTAACTTATAACAACCAAGATATGGTTGATCAGGCTTTAAATAAGATACCATTAGAATTATTTTCAAATATTTTTGTATCAGATGATTGTTCAATAGATAAAACCGCAGATATTTATGAGGAAAAAGGCATACCAGTTTTTAGAAATAAAAAAAATAGAGGTTATGGAGGAAATGTTAAAAACGCTTTGGAGAACGCAATATTAAATTATGAATTTGATTATATAGTTGAGATTCATGGAGATGGAGCTCAGTTTGATCCCTCTGCAACATATGATGCAATGGAATTTATGAAAAAAAAATATGATTTTATTATTGGTTCAAGGTTTATAGACAAAAATAAGACTAAAAAAGGTGGAATGTCTAAATTAAGGTATTATTCAAATATAATTTTAAGCAATTTAGCCGAAAGCGTATTTAAACTAGGAATTACAGAATATCATACTGGATTTAGAATATACAGTAGGAATTATCTAAATAAAGTAAATTGGAGAGATTGTTCAGAAGGGCATTTGTTTAGTTTTGAGACACTTGCCTTAGTGGCACACCATAAATTAAAAATTGCTGAAGTAAAATGTTTTTGTGATTACAATAATATGCACACATCAATATCAATATTCAATGCTGTTATTTTTACCTTCAAGCATTTTTTGACCATGATAGATTATTTATTAACAAAGATAAGATTTAAATCTGGAAAAATATTTAGATAACTTTAATTATGAAATATAAGTGTATATGTGATAATTCAGATTTGATAGAGTGCATTAATCTTGGATCAATTCCTTTAGTCAATAATTTTAAAAAAACATACCAACCTAAAAAATATCCACTAAGCATGGGAATTTGTAAAAAGTGTATGCTATTTCAAATTCAAAAAAATATAAATCCAAAATTAATGTTTAATAATTATGCCCATATCTCTTCAGGATCAAAGTCAAATGTTAGTCATATAAAAAAAGTTTTTAAAAAAATTAGTAGAATTAAAAAAATTAATAATAGTACAAAAATTTTAGAAATAGGTTGTAATGATGGAACATTGTTAGAAATTGTACAAAAAAAAACAAAAAATGTCGTAGGAGTAGACCCTGCTAAAAATTTAATGTCAAAAATTAAAAAGAATTATTTAGAGTTAATTCCTGATTTCTTTAATAAAAAGAATGGAGAATACCTTAAATCGAAGTATAAACAATTTGATGTAATAGTTGCGTTGAATGTAATACCTCATACTATTAATGTTAAAGAAATTTTAGAACAAGTAGGTAAACTTTTATCAGACGATGGAATTTTTTTTATGGAAGGAGCTTATTTTTTTGATACGATTTACAAAGGTAAATTCGATACGATATATCATGAGCATGTATCAAGTTTTACTCTGCATAGTCTAAAAAATCTCTTGAATAAGTCAAAAATGAAAATGCATTTTGCAGAAAGAATACCAACCCAAGGGGGATCAATAAGAGTTATTGCTAAAAAGAAATCGAATAGCCAACAATGGAAAAAAATTTATAGAAATGAAAAGTCAAAAAATGTTGGAAAAATATCAACATATAAAAAAGCAGGTAAACTTATTGAGAGGATCATATTTAAGATTAATAAAAATTTTCAAAAATTAAGTGCTAGCGAAAAAGTTGTGTTATTGGGAGCACCTGCTAGAGGTGTTGTCATTTCACATGTTTGTAATATAGATCAGAAGAAAATAGATTTTGCAATAGATGATAGTAAAACAAAATATAATACTTTTTTTCCTGGGAAAAAATTTAAAGTTTATAATTGGGAAAAATTGAATAAATCTAAATGTAAAAATTTTTTTATACTTTCATGGAATTATAAAAAAGATTTATTAAAAAAATTAAAAAAATATAAAAAAAATTTTAATTTGATGGTTCCATTTCCTCAGCCAAAGATATCAAAATTAAATTAACTCAGAAAATTGGTTCTAAAATTGGAAAATTATTTTCGTAGGAAATTTTAAAAAATTTATTGTTTTGATAATCATTTTTATTCAAAAACAAAAACGATATGTTTTTCCATAACTTTTCATCTTTATTATTTAAATACATGTGATCATATCTTTTCAAAGCTATGTTTTTACAACAATTTTTAAATTTATTTCTATAAGGTATGTCGTTTTCCAACCTATCAATTAGTTGATTTTTTGAAAGGTTAGCGCTCCATATGTCCTCAAAATCATTATCAATTTTATCGTATGGAACACCCAAAGACCAAGAAGTTGAATTAACTTCATGAGGATGAATGTAATAATTAAAAACTGTTCTTTCAAAACCTGATGATTTTTGATGAATAAAATAAATTTTAGATTCTTTATTTATTATACTTTTAATTTTATAAGCTTCGTCTCTTATTTGAATAATTTTATTATTTAAGACTTTTTGTTTTGAATAATAATTATGAAAGTTATTTTTTATAAATTTAGAATTGAATATTGAAAAAGATAATACAATGAACAATAAAGCTACTATCTGTTTAAAATATTTATTAAAAAAATTTAGATCATAGAAAGTAAAAATATTAATTAACAAAACTGTGACTAAAAAAGAAGAACTTAATCTATTAAAATGAACTGGCTTACCTTGCCAAAAAACAAAATCAATAAAAAATACAAATAAATAATAAAAAATACTAAACAAGTAAATTGAGATTAACATTTTTATCTTTTTATTATTTTTTCTAATAGATTTAAGATTACTAATTAAAAGTAAAAAGAAATTACAAACCATGTAAGTGTCGTAAAATCTGGTAAACCAAGTTTTCTGGTTACCGAAGTGAACTGACCATAATCAAGTATTACTTTTGTAAATGAATTTATATATGTTGGAAAGTAATTGGTGAAATTTGAAAAAAAATTTTCAACTGAGTTGTATAATAAACTATCACTATTGTTACTTGCCCCTCCTTCTAATACATAATAGTTCCAAGAAAATTTTATGATTAAACAAATGATTACTAAACAAAATAAATAGTATCCTATTCCATTGTTTTTATAGTTTATTAAAATTATTAAAAATAATATTAGAGGAACAAAAATTATAGTTGTTTCTTTAATAAGTAAAAAAAAAATTAAAAAAGGTATTAAGATAAAAAAACTATCAATTTTAATTAGATTTTTACTTATAAAAATTAAAATAGTACTTAGTAAAATTGAAATATAAAATTCAACATATAAATAACCAAAACTAAATATACTGAATAACATTATAATCGGAAAAAAAACAATAATATTAACTTTTATAAATATTTTTTTATCCATCCAAAATTGTTTTTGAAAAAAAATAAAACAATAAGATAAAACCAGAATTAAATTTGTAAAAATTAGAGTTTTGTCATTAAATTTTTCAAAAATAAAAGAAAAATAATTTTGATAAATTGGTAATCCTGGAGTGTATCGTGGATGATTTTGTAAAATACTAAAAGCATCATAGATTTTTTTTTCATAAAAAATACTTTTTGTATATTGTGCCCAAAAAAATTCATCCCATAAATTAAATTGTAAGAATTGTGAAAAAACAAAAATGAAAAAACTTAAGATAATAAAGTAACCATATCTTTTTTTATAAAATTTATCTTTTTCTTTATTTAAGAACTTAATAAATAAAATAATTCCTATAAAGGAAATTAGATAATTTCCAAAAGCTAATAATTTAAAAAATCCAAAAAAATAAATGACACTAACTAAAAAAGATATAGAGAATAATAAATCAAAATCTTCTAAAACTTTAAATTTTTTACGAAATCCCCATGAAATTCCTACGATTGAAAAAATAAAAAGAAATGACATTACTATGATTATCTATAATTTATTTTTAATTTTAAAACTTTTAAAGTAATAAAATTCAGTTAACTCAATCTCTGATAATATTTTTTCTGAATTAAAATGTGTACATGGAGATTTATTGTAAAAACACAAAGTATTTTTTTTAGGTGAAAAGAAATAAAACTTACCATCTTTAGATATTTTAATTAAATCATCTCTGATATTTTCAGAATCACTAAATCCATATATTTTTGCCCAGGGATATTGATTGTATTCTAAATTATAATTTTCAATAATTCTGTTAAAGTTTTTAAATACAACAATAAAACATAAAATTAACAATAAATTTTTTAAAGTTTTAAGATGGATATATATTTTGTTTTTTAGAAATATGGAAAATAAGATTATGGCAAATCCTCCAACATAGCCTAAACCATACCTCAAAACAGGAAAATTAAAAAACCAATAAGCTGTTGAAATACCCGTAATACCTAATAAATAAAAAATATCTTTTTCTTTGATATTATTAATGTAACTTTTTTCCTTAGGACTCCTGTGATAAAAAAAAATATTTAGAGATATAATTATTGTTAAAAATAAAAAAACTGGTGTAAATTTTTTCAATATTACAATTCCATGGTTGTTATACCAAATTGATATCCAGTAAAAACCTTTATTATAATCTTTAAAACTTTTTTGAGGTTTTGGATGATCTGGATATCCTTTTGTCCATGCTTGACCTTGATCATGGACACGCTCACTATTTCCATGATATTCTATATTTGTTGAATACCAAGGTAAATTTTTAAAACATGAAATTTTAATTGGGTACAGAACACAACCACTTATCATTATGTTTTTAATAAAATAAATAGAAATTATTAATATGAGTACATACGTGTGTTTCAATTTATAAAAATTATAAAATTTAAATCGAAATAATAAAAAAATGTTTAATAAAAAAATAAATATTAATGTAGGTTTTGTAAGAAATGCAAAAATTGATATTAAGGAGGTATTAAAATAATCGTATTCAGAAAATTTATTTTTTTGGAGTATTTTAATTATAAGAAATATTAAAAAAAAATATAATAAGTGACCAGGTGCATCATTACCAAATTCGCTATATCTATTAATCCTAATCAAACAAAAAGAAGTGATTAAAAAAATCAAAAAATATGAGTAGGAATTTATTTTGTTTGAAATTAAATAGTAAACTAAAGAAAAAATAACAAATGAATATAATTGAACTAAGGGAATTATAATTCCATTTTCTCCAAATATGAAATTATTATATGTACTTGAAATATATTGGAAAAAAGATGACTGTCCTAATGTAAAATTTATATTTGTGATACCTAAAATTATTTGATGGTCGTTCAATAACCTAACATAAGGTAAATGATAGAGGCCCGCATCAGGATTGTAAACACTTGTTAAACATACTGTTATGAAAGAAAGAAATGAAATCATTAAAACTGATAATATAATTTCTTTTTTTAATAAAATTTTAAAATTTAGGAAAATTAAAAGAATTGGAATTATTAAAAAAAAAGTATTAAGTATTTTATTTATTGGAAATAAAAAATTTACAAACAAACTTACCAAACCAAGTGCAAAAAGACTTATTAATCCGTAAATTCCTATGTTTTTAATTTTGAAATCTGATTTAAATAATTTCTTTTCAACGAGATAACCAATACTTATTAACTGCAATGTACTTAAAAATATAACTGTGTATAAGTAAATCATAAAAATTATGATGAAATTGATAGAAAGTTACAAGTATAAACTTGCTCGTTATCTTGAAAGAAATCCTTTAGTAAATATTTTTTTATACAATAATATAATTTATTTTCCATTTTTACTTCCACATGAAAAAGACTTCCATGGTATCAAATTATTGCTAAAAAGTAATAAGTCAAATTTATTTTTAGACGTAGGTGCCAACAATGGTATCTCTTCTCTTGGATTCAGAAGATTAGGTTATGAAAATCCAATTTATATGTTTGAACCAAATATATTTATTTACAAAAAATTTTTAAAAAAATTTAAAGTAAGAAATAATTTTAAGGTTTTTAACTTTGGTCTTGGAGAAAAAAATGAAATTAAAAATATTTTTTTTCCATTTTATAAAAAAGTTTGTTTGCATTATTTTGGAAGTTCTGAAAAAAAATATATTATCGATAGTATTAAACTTACTAGTCCTAATTATTTACATAAAATTAAAATAGAAAAAACTCAAATGGCTTTAAGAAAGTATGATGAATTAAATATTAAAAAAAAAATTGATTTTATAAAAATTGATGTTGAGGGACATGATTTGCATGTGCTTAAGGGGATGAAAAAAAGTATTAAAAAGTTTAATCCAATTATACTAGTAGAATACAATATTGAAAATTTTAAAGAAATATATAAATTTTTAAATTCATACAATGCGTATATTTTTAAATTTGATAATAAAAAATTCAAAAAATTAAAAAAAATAGATTTCTTTAAAAATAATAAATCATTAGCTAGATCACATAAAAAAAATTTACTTTCATCAAGAAATGTTTTTTTTATTCCTAAAAATAATTTGAAAAAATTTAATATTAAAAATTTAAATGATAATTATTTTTCATAGTAAAAATAAAATTCTTTCTTTTAAGAAAAAATTAAATATAAGTTAAAATTATAATGAAAATATATATTACTGGTGTTGCAGGCTTTTTAGGATCTAATCTTGCGGATTATTATATTAATAAAGGTTATGATGTGGTTGGTTGTGATAACTTAATTGGAGGTGATAGGGAAAATGTCAATGATAAAGTAGAGTTTGTAAAGGGAGATTGTGAAGATTTAGATTTAATGACCAGAACAATGAAAGGTGTAGATGTGGTTTGTCATGCAGCCGCTTATGCTCACGAGGGACTGTCCAATATATCTCCTACCTTAATTACAAGCAATAATGTCACTGGAAGTGTTTCAGTTTTTACAGCCGCAATAAGAAATAATGTAAAAAGAATAGTTTATTGTTCTTCTATGGCTAGATATGGAGATGTGTCCATCCCTTATAAAGAAGATGTTGAACCAAATCCAAGAGATCCTTATGGTGTTGCAAAGCTAGCTTCAGAAAAAATATTAAAAATTTTATGTGAAACTCATGAAGTTGAATACAATATTGCAATTCCACATAATATTATAGGGCCGAAACAAAAATATGATGATCCTTTTAGAAATGTTGTTTCTATAATGATTAATTTAATTTTACAGAATAGACAACCGATAATATATGGTGATGGTAATCAAACCAGATGTTTTTCTGACATCGATGATTGCATATATTGTCTAGACCAACTTCTTATAAATAAGAAAATAGTTTCTGAAACAGTAAATATTGGACCTGATGAGGAAACAATAACTATCAATCAATTATATAAAATTTTGTGTAACAAGTTGCAGTATAATAAAGAAGCTATATATTATCCTGATAGGCCTAACGAGGTAAAAAATTCTTATTGTTCCTCTGAAAAAGCAAGAAATATTTTAAATTATAAAACATCTATTAATTTGAGTAAGTCTATAGATAAGATAATTGATTATATTAAATCAAATGGTCCAAAAAAATTTAAGTATGATTATTTATTAGAAATAGAAAATGATAAAACCCCAGAAACTTGGAAAAAAAGAATATTTTAATAATTATATAGAAGAAAATAGTGTAAAATAACTAAAATCTTATCAAGAAACTATTTTACAAAATAAAATTAAATTGTATAAGGGCAT
>MDSZ01091662.1_pt1 | contig 44299 bp, 30 predicted proteins | sample 811201 | NCBI WGS metagenome assembly MDSZ01 (sample SAMN05326647, study PRJNA326480) | marine metagenome | isolation source: seawater | place: Indian Ocean: North | collected 2010 | reverse complement strand
TTGTTTGACCGACAAGACCCACGAACAACCAACACTTACACCCCCAAAAAGTCGACATCGAGACCCCCCTCTCCCCCTCTCTCTCTCTCTCTCTCTTTTCTTTTCTTTTCTTTTCTTTTCTTCCTCCGCGGGAGAGCAAAAGCGACGCGCGCTCGTGTGGTGGAGCGCGGCGGAGGACTTCGACCAAAAGAGAGATATTTGTGATCTTCGTCCGTAACGACTTCTCGCAAGAAAGAGGAAAAAGAAGCGTCGAAGAGGCGCGAATTAAGACGACGACGATCGAAAGAAGGAGAAGAAGGAGGAGGACGCGATGCTCGCGGTCCTGGTGACCGCACTCTGCGCGGTCGCCGCGAGTCACAACGCGCGCGCGGCGACGGTCATACACGCGAACGATACGCTGACGCAAGCGGACATCGTCAGCTACCCAGAAACGGTGGAGTATTACGCGAACGCGTTGGACGTGGATACTTTGGTAAGAAAGCGCGCGGCGGTATCGTCGGCATCATCGGTGATGCGTTTGCGCGCCTTGTTTGAACGAGAAATTTTCGCTCGCGCGGCGTGCCGTCTCAGCGCGGACCGGAGACACCGCCGTGAAATTTTCAAAATCGCGCGGGAAAAGACGAGCGAGAGGTGTCTCTCATCGTAGACGCGCTGACATTTTTTTTCCTCTCCCTCTTTCTCATGCGATGTATTACAGATGACCATACGTTTAACCGACATTTACGGCTCTCCGAACCCGTATTTGTACGTCTCGTGCGGTGGGACGGAGTACGTGTCCGAAGAATCTGGCACGGAGCACGAAGCCGTACAGTGCGTCGCTCCGGCAAACTCGCGAGTGGATATTCGAGTCGAGATGTTCGCAAATTCGGGTTCGAACAAGTGGAAGATCAGTACGAGAATCCAACCGTACGAACCAGTAATGGTAACTTCCGGTGCATTGTATAACAGATCTTTTGAAATTGGATACAGAGATTATTTTCACTTGGAAGTGCCGCAAGGTTTGCATAAAGTGCAATACACGTACACGCCAACCGCAAGGGCGCTAACTTCCTATCGGAGATACACCGATCTTTCCGTGAATATACCGGCGAGCGACAACGCGACGGATTATAAATTGTACGATGAAATGACTCATGCATATAAAACGATGAAAGTCTACGACGACCAATCCGAGACGTATGCTACCGATCGAGGTCTCACTGAAAAAGATATCCGATTTATTTATGGTCCTCGATTGGTTAAAATTTACGCCTCGGCTGGATTAAAACCACCTAATGATGACGAAAATCGCGAAAACGAAGTAAATGGACACGGTTTCATCCAGTATGAGTTCAAAGCGACCATCGAGGCAGCAGAGAAGGTTTGTCACGACGTATCGAGCGGTTCGATTGATGAGTCTACAAATACGCTCGACTATAATGACGTGAAGTTTTACTCTATTCGGGTCGACCAATTCGAAACGCATGGTTTTACGTACGCGCAAATGATCGTCGCTGGGAACGTAAACGTGCAAGCTTCGTCTTTGGCTGAATATCCAATGCATACTTCGTTCGGGACGGAATACTTTTATCGCGACGAGAGTTGCTCATCACCGAAAACGTGCATCAAAACGCACAATTTCCGAGATTTGAACGAGATTGCTGCGGTCACCAAACCAGGCGCTTGCGCTGGCACGGCAGCGGACGTGGAAGGTGCTCGTTTTATCCACGTTTCAGTAGAAGCTGCCTTAACGGTAAGCACAGGAACGAGCGAGTACGATTTTACCTTTTGGGGAGCCAAGGATGGGTGCGGCTGGCGTCCAGATTGTAAATCGTGCGCCCTTGGAATAAATGACGATTGCTCTTGGTGCCAAGGTTTTGATGGGACGTGCGCGAGTCCACCGTGCAGAGGTTACTGCGCCAGCGCTTCGGAACGAGGTGCGTCGACGTGGCCGGCATCGAAGCGTACATGCGAAGTGCCCGCAAGTTGTGAAGCAAACGATTGTAGCGCGCAGGCTTCATGCAATGACTGCCGAGCCGTCAGCGGATGTGGTTGGTGCGCAGCTGAAGGCCAAAAAGGTGTGTGCGTTAAGGGCGATACGAATGGACCTCTCTTTACAGAAGGCGCCGGCAACAGTCTCCAGCTTGGCATTTGTGGTAAGTGGGCTTTCGCCGGTGACGCTGATGGGTGCGACGAAGCGTGCGCAGTGCACGACAGACACCCGAACCCATGCGAAGCGTGTTCGCGAGAAACAAACTGCGGCTATTGCCAAACGAGCGCTGTAGGCGGATGCGTCTCCGGGAGCGGTTCGAACTCAACAAATGGCGAGTGTCCGAGAGAAGACGCTTTGTGGGCGTCCACGGAGATGCAATGCGCGGAGAATGATCTCGCAAAAATACCCACTGGAAAAGAAATCAACGCCGATGGTTCCACCACCGCGATCAAATTGGATAAGAACGCTCTGATTTGCGCTTTAGGATCTTGTCCGAGCGAAACTTTACGGTACGAAGTTCCGTCAACTGAAGATGGTCCGCGCGATATTTTGGCGACGATTCAAACTCTCGTGCCGAGCGATAAAAATTTGATCTACGCGCTCGCATCGCTCGATGAAGTTCCAACGATAGACAACCACATGGCCAAAGCGGTAATACCGCCAGTTGACCCGAACGCGGCGAACGACGCATTGGTCTTACACTTCGGTTTGTGCGGAAACGCTGGAAGTAATGTGTACTTTACCATTGCTTTTGACGAGGCGCAATCGGGATCGGATGTCTTGGACGTTACTTTTAAACTCGAGGTTTTACCAGACACAATTGTCGTTTTACCAAAGAACGAAACTGGCTTCGAGGAGACAAAAACGTTATTGACATCCGACGCTTGGTTGTGCTGTGGCCAAAGTCGGCATTTTAGCATGCCGATGCCGCGCGGGATGAACTCGGCGCAAACGCACGTCAGCATTATTCCAAACGATCCGTCCAAAATAGCATTACTATCGAGAAGAGGTAGCTGCCCATCGCGCGACTTAGCTGATGTTATCGCGAATAACGGGACGGTATCGTCCGCGATGGAAACGACGGAAGATTTGTGGTACGTCACCGTAATGGCGAACAATTCGTATGTCGGGTATCAAACGTTTAGTCTCTACGGCTGGAGCAGTGATATTCCGACCGACAAAAGTACCTGGTTCGAGAAATACTTTTGGCATGCCTTTGGAGGCGGGTGTGGTGCGATATTTCTCTTCATCTTGGCGTGTATTCGATCCTATCGCATCAAATCAAAGTACAAAAAACGATTGAACGACCAAGTCTCCAACGCATTGGCTTTGCACAAATCTTTCAAAGGTTTCGGAGACGTCGAAAACGCCGAAAATGCCGTCGCAGTCATTCAAGCGGCATCTGAGGCGGAAGAGCAGTTGGTCGATTTGATCATGGACTTGCAAACGAAGGTTCAAGTGCTCGAGGAGGACAAAATTGCAAAAGAGGACGTGGCTCGCATGACTGGCGGCTTGAAGAAAAATAGCAACAAAACAGCTCGCAAACCGCCCAAAGGTGCAAGCGCGCCGAGTTTAGCATCGGTGGAAGAAGATAACGTTCTCGATCCAATTTCGCCTTCCGTCGTGGATAAGAGTAAAAGGATCGTCTCTGAATGGGATATCTCTGGCGCGAGTGGTGAAGGCGCTCCTCCCGGCGCGAAATATTCCTTTGAGATTTTATGTCCCGACGGTTCCATCATGGAAATCAACCGATCTCGACAAACGCTCGGGCGCGGTATCGCAGGCATTTCCTCCAAGAAAATCTCCCGCGAACAGTGCATGTTATCCGTCGATTTCGAAACCGGTGAAGTAGAAATCGAGACGCTCGGTAAGAATCCCATGGCGAGTAAAAAACCGGGCATGTCCGTCTGGGAGGCCTTAGATAGCGGCAAGCGAAGAGACCTCACCAGCCAAGACAAGTTCATGTTGTTCACCCCAGACGCGATGTTACGCGAAGGCGTCGAAGACGAAACCGCGTTCGTGTTTACCCTCAAGGTTTCCAAAAACCCTCTGCGTCAAGTGTTTAACGCTGACCAGACGGAACCTCCTTTACCGCCGCCTACCGTCGTCGAATCAGGAGGCAGCCCGTCGCTCTCGCCGCTCTCCGGTTGACGCGAACGAGGGGGGGATTATTTTTTATTTAAAGAAGCAGAACTAGAATACTCAGAAATGAAATTTTGTATATCGTCTCATCTCTCTCCGCGTGTACACTCCTCGTATCCTCTCGATGCATCCACTCCTTCTCCTTTTCTCTCTTAGTGTGTGTGTGTGTCCGAGTGAACCTTAAATTGATGTGATTTTAAATTTTTTTTTCTCTTTTTTTTGGGTGTTGGAGAAGGCCTTTTGGAGGGAGAAAAAGCGCGCGCTTTTTGAGCGTCTGCTTTAGTACAGCATTACGAAAGGTTCAAAGTCGGGGTGTAAGAGGCAGAGTGCGACGACACTTCCCCCCTCCCATCGGCGGTGGGAGGCTTTTCTCTCTTCGTCGTTCTCTCTTTTTTTTTGGCGTTTCGTCGTTTGCGATGCGTGCGGAGAGGTCGCGAGGTCGCCTCGACCGCAGCGCGTCTTTGAGCGGCGATTCTGGTGTGCACCCGCCATCGGCGTCGTCGATGCGCGCGTCGTTCCGCGACCACATCGGTTTGGCCGAGCACATTCACCGGAAATCGTTCGAGGTGAAAGAAATGCACGAATTGCTCGTGGAACGGTTGCGAGGGATCGGAGAGAAGGAGGAGGCGTCGAGAGAGGACGACAGAGAGTGGTGTCGGGAAAAATCCGATCAAAATCCTCCTCCTCAACGTCGTCGTCCTCCTCCTACTCCTCATCAACGTCAAAGCGCGACGACGCTTGGAGGAGAGGAAGGCGACTCGTCGTCTCTGTTCACGCACTCTCCGATGACGAGTTTAGGCAAAATCGGACGACGACGAGCGACCGTGGACGACAGCGATAAAGAAGAAGAAGAAGAAGAGAATGGGACAATACGGGAGCAAGAGGAGATGATACGGATGTTGCAAGCGTCGAAAGCGCAAAGGTCCGTGGCGGAATTGGTGATGATGGAAGACGAGGAGGAAGATACTGTCGCCGGCGACGGGGAAGAACAAAGAATCGCCGCGTCCTCTTCGCGCTCTTCACCTCCTCCGAAGCACCCTAAGACGATGTCACCAAGCAGTAATGGTACTGCTACCGCGACGACTACGAACAAGAAAAAATCAGCCGCCACGGAAACGGACTACTTCATCGACATCGAAAACTTAAAGAAGGAACGCAACGCGTTGAAGCAAGAACTCGCGGAGCTCGGGGAGGACGTGGAGTATCACAGAATGGCCTCGGCGGCGAGCAGAATCGAGTGCGATAACAACGAAGACGAAAAGCAACGGCTTCAAATTGAGGTGCAAGATTTAGAGGTGGAAATTAGAGAGGTGGAGAATCGATTTGCGCAAGCGAGGATGGAAATGCAACGCGGAGAACAAGAGGCGAGTTGTAAGATTTCGCTTTTGAAAGAGTTGGACCACGAACAAGAAGAGGCGGAGAGAGAATTGGAGCGTTTGAAAGAGAGTTGTTTGGAGGAAGAGCGAAAGATGGAGGAAAAACTCGTGGAGAGAGAGGCGGTGGAGGAAGCATTGCATAGTTTGAGAGGAGAGTTGGAGGAGGAAAAGATGTGGAAAGCGCAGTTTTTAGACGAAGTGAGAGAAGCGGAGAGACAAGCCAAAGACGCGACGACGACGATGAAGAACGCGAACGAAAAGACGCGTATTGAGAGGAAGAATTTCCAGTTGTTGGAACAAAAGAGACAGACGTTGGCAAAAGAGTGCGAGAAGTTGTTGGAGATGAAGAAAGATATCGAAACGTTTTTGGAAGTGAAAACGAGAGAACGCGCAATGCTACTCGATGGAAGAGTAGAAGAAGATGAGGAAGAGGGAGAAAATTTTCCTCTCGTGGAAGACAACGACGAAGAAGCCGAGGAAAAGGATGAAGACGACGAAGACGCACCGAACGAATTGACGTCCTCTGCTTCAACATTTTCAACGCCAGGAAAAGATTCGGACTACACGCAGTACTCTCCAGACTCGCCATTACCTGCGCAACATCAAATGAAGTACTCCTTTACTCCAAAACAAAATTCAGTAGAAGAACACGGGGCGTTCACGCCGGGTGGATCCATGAAAACGTCCCCGCGTATCTCTGCGCTCATAGAGAAGGCGGCGAAATCGCCTCTCAGAGCAAACGTAGGAAACGGAATAGTATTAGATGGTATAGGAATGGAGGATGGAGAAGAAGGGAGAAGAAACGTTCAACAGCAGCAACAGCAGCAGCAACAAGATCTTCTCCTCTCTCCGTGGCTGATGACTTTTGAGGACACGCCACCAGAAAAGAAGCAAAATTTGATCGATTTGAAAACGCCTCCGGCTCCCCGAGACGAATCCGTTCGATTACAACCCGAGTTTATCAAAACGCAGCAAAACGTAACTTCTGCTTCTGAACTAAAGAAGCAAAGTAGTAGTAAATCAAAGAAGAAAAACAACAGCGACGTTGGACTGCAAAAAGAACGAGAACTCGCCTCTTTACGCGAAAAGCTCGAAATGCAAGAGCGGCGTTTGCGCGAACTCGAAGACCGCGACGCGAACAGCCGACGACCAAAGCCGACGGAACCGGTACTAAAAAAGGACGAGAGAAAAATCGAAGCCAGAGTCCGTTTACTTCAAGCTTTGCAGATGAAATAGATAGAGAGGGCGTATTGTACTCACGCGTAGGCTTTTTGTACCATCAGGAGAGAGAAAAAGAAAAAGAAAGAGAGCGCGAGAGCCCGAAAGCGCTATGCTCTTCTGTACCTGTTGTGTGTTCGTTGCGTTTTTTTTCCTTTTTCCTTTTTTTTCCTTCTTTTTTTTCCTTCGTTTGTTGGATTTGTTGGAAGAAGACGGAAGAATCTGCCAGCGATATTTTTCTCTCTTCTTCTTCTTCTTCTTCTTCTTCAAAAGTCTTCTTTTCCCTCACAAAAGAAAGCGCGCTGCTGCTCATTATTATTACCCAAAAAAATCTTTCGAAGCGAACGGGGCTCGAGGAAGACTCGACGAAGAGGGCTCTTTGAACGACACCGCCGGGGGTCTTTCGCGTCTTTTGCGTCGTCGTCGTCGTCTTTTTTTTTTCCGAGGAGGTGTTTTGAAGGCTTTCTGGAAGGGCTCCCGCGTGTTGTACATACAATTTTCGGGAGATCACGCTCGAACTTTTGGCGAGAAGTAATCGTTTGAAGAAGAGCCAAACGGGGATCTCGCGTCTTCTTTTTGCGTTTGGTCCCTGGTCTGAATCGCAGCGTCGGGAAAGGACGGCGAGCTGCTAAAGGCGAAGAACAAAAGCCCGATCGCTCGACGGACGACGAGGTTCGTCGTCATGTTCGGACGCAAAAATTCCCGAAGCAACTCGGAAGCCTCCGAGTCCGGGGATTTTCAATCCGCCGACGAGAGCCGATCGCAACAATCGAGGTCCATGATGTCCGCGAAATCCGCGCAGAGTTCGAAATACGCCGACGCCGACGAAGCCTACGACGCCGCGAAAGCGAAGAAAGGGAAAGGGAAAGTTGTGAAAGCGGATCCAAGGTTAAATGACGAAGAAAATAGCGAGAAGAGTTCGCAGGATGGATCCCCCACGGAAGAAGGGGAGAAGAGAGGAGGCGTGGCTGGATTGTTTGGGAACCCATTCCGAAGACGCCCGTCGCTGGATAAACCTCCGAAAAATACTAGTAATGACAACAATAATCCGTTCCAAACGAGCGAAGCGATGGCAGTGCTTAACGCGGCCATGAGTGAGGACTTTTCCGCGGAAGAGAAGAAAAAGTATCGCGAGCAGTTCAAGGAGAATACGAAATACAAGCCGCCCGAGGACGGCGACGACCCGACGGTGAACGAACAAATCGCCAGGGAAGTTTTAGCGAAGGCGACATCGAAAAAAGCCGCGCAAAAAGCGAAAGAAAACGCGAAAGCGAACCCGACGATGGATATGATGATTAGAGATGCGTTGGTGAAAGGTTTTGATGTGGACACCATGCGACGATTGCCGCCGCCGCAAGAGTTGGGTATTATTAAAGGTTTCATCGTCGTCGACGACTCCAAGAACAAAAAGTACCCGATTTACAAGTATTACGTCCACGATGAGCAAGGGAAATACGATAAATTGGTCATGTGCTGCCAAGAAGAGCAAACGAAAGCAAAAGTAAAAATTGGTAAGAGATTTATATTTTCGACGTCTATGAACTTCAAGGCGGAAGGAGATGATTACCTCGGGAAAATGTCCGGGAACTTCTTAGGCTCTCGATTTACGGCGTACGACCAAGGCGAGAAGAAGTGCGACGAGATCGAGGAGGAGTTCCATCGCAGAGTCGTCACAGCGATTGTTTACGAACCGACTATTTTTACTCTTGGCGGGAGCTACCGAAAGATGACGTGCCTCGTCCCAACCTTATACAAACAAGACAAGACTGGGAAACCGCGATTGGAAAAGTGGGAAGCGATGAGAGATATGAGACACATGCGTTTGTTAATGTCCAAGGTGCCAGAGTATAGAATGTTTGATGGGCAGTGGCATTTCTGCTACAAGTACGGCGGCCGCGTGAAGATCCCGAGTAAGAGGAACTTCCAGTTGGTCCGAGACAACAACGAGGATGAAGTAGTCATGGTGTTTGGTAAATTGTCCCACAACGTTTGGGCGTGCGATTACTCTCACCCGTTGAATGCGTACCAAACCTTCTGTATAGCGATGAGCGCAATGACCGAAAAGTTAGCTACGAAGTGGTAAAGAAAAGAATAAGCGAACCTTGGCGCGCCCGACGATGGGAGAGAGGTGGTTTCACGCGGGAGCGAGAGCCAAGAGCGGCGAACATATATAACAGATATATGTTATAACCACACACACACACGCACACACACACATCTTGTATTATTTTAATAAGAATATGTCTGCAATACAGATTCAATTGAAAAAGTATGCTTTATTACCATGTACTGGTATGGTACAGCGGTACCGGTGGTACATACAGGTGAATCGCAACTCTCTTTACATTTCCTCCTTTGCGAGTTTCATTTACATAAAATTTCACACTTTTGTTCGACGCAATTTTCTTTAAAAAGACGGAGAGAGAAAGCGCGCGCGCGTGTGTGTGCGCGCGCGCGTGCGTGTGTGAGAGAGCGATAGAGAGAGTCTGAATTCATCGTTCTTTCTCTCTGTTTCGATCGTCCATCTCATCATGTCCACCTCCTCTCGCGTCAAGTCTCTCCTCTTCCCACCAATGACGAGCAAAAGCATCTTCTACTACGCGTTCGCAATTCGCGTATCACTCATCCTCTTTGGTAAAGTCCAAGACGCGAACCCTGCCTTCTTCTCTGGAGTTCGATACACTGATATCGATTACGACGTGTTTACAGATGCTGCCAGATATGTGTACAACAACCAATCGCCGTACGAAAGAAACACGTACCGATACACCCCCTTGTTAGCGTGGATGTTGACGCCAAATGTATTCTGGTTCGCCGAGTTTGGTAAGGTTTTATTCAGTTTGTGTGACGTGTACTGCGGGAAACTGGTGTATTCCATCTTGCACAAACGAAAATGTTCGGAGAATTTCACGCTACAAATGACTGCTCTGTATCTGTTTAATCCACTGACGATGGCGATTAGCACCAGAGGGTCGTGCGACGCTCTCGCCAACGCTTTGGTGTTGTTCTCGTTGAAGAGTTTGATGTTTGGAACGATATTGAGTTCCGCGGTGAGTTTCGGGTTGGCAGTGCATTTTCGAATGTATCCAATCATATACGCGGTACCATTCATTGTGGTTTTGGACGTGCATTATCATGTGAATTGGAATTATTACGGCGGGGGAGGTGGAGCGAGGTTGGAAAGCAGATATGCCTGGAGTAGGAGTACAGAAGAAAAAACGTCATCCGGAGGAGGAAGAGGTGATGGTCAAGAGCAGCATGAGCAACAACTTAAAGAAAACAATATCGATCGTCAATCGATAGCTATAGAAACAAAAGAGACCAGACGACTGCGAAGAGCGCGCGCTTTAGCTTCGAAGAGTATATTCAGCGCCAACGGCGTGTTCAACGTCGCGCGACTCTTACTCGCGAGCATCGCCTTCGCCTCCTTTTCCGTCGTGACGTTCGTGTGCTACTGGAAATATGGCCAAAAATATCTAAACGAGGCCATATTATATCACGTCTCTCGGAAAGACCCGAGACACAACTTCGCGCCGAACTTCTTCAGCGTGTACTTAGACACTGCCATTGAAGATGCTGAATCCGGTTTTGGCACGTACGTCCTCTCCAAATCGCTCACCAAAATGTACGCCTGGGCGAGCAAAATCACCCAATACAGTTTGACGTTTCTTATTGGGATAGCTTTTGCATACGATCTTCCTTTCGCCATGTTCGCGCAGACGTTCGCGTTCGTCGCATTCAACTCGGTAATCACCTCGCAATACTTTGCTTGGTGGTGCGCCTTACTCCCTATCGGCCTCGCTACCTCCAACTATTCCAACCGTGACTCCGTCGCGCGAGTGATGAGTGCAACCGTCACCTGGATCGTCAGCAAACTTGTCTGGTTAAAAAACGCGCACTCGTTGGAAATGTTGGGCGAAGAAAACGGACACTTCAACACGTGGGCTGCCAGTTGTGGCTTCCTCTTCGCCAGCGCCAACTTGTTGCGAGCTGTAATATTAGAACAGAGAACAAAGCGAGTCTTTGTCCGAGGAAGAGTGCAAACGTTGGAGAACGAACAACAACACCAAGTCGCTACTGATGTTGGTAGTATTTATACGTAGTAGAAGAGGAACTCAGTTTGTAATATATGTGCAGAGAAAAATTGTGAACACTCGTCGCCCAATCGTCGCTTTTGAATACCTTACGTTTGACAAAAACAAGGTATCTTCACAAGAAATTCGTCGAGCAAGACGGATATATAATAAGAGCATAAATAAAATGTCGTTGATCTTGTCCACGTCTTCGGCGACGAGTTTCAGAGCTTCCGCGTCGTACTCTCCCTCCTCTTCCTCCTCCAGACGATTGGGTCATCTCCTCGCGTCGTCGAGTAGTAGTAAACATAGTACCACAAAATTCGTCATCGAAGCCCGCAATACATCATCAGCAAAACAACTCGCGCCTTCGTCGAAGAAAGAGAAACAACAGCGACAGCAACGATCAGTACCGGTTGAAGCACAGACGCCTGAATTTTTGATGGTCTCAAAAGACGTCGTCTCTTCGCAACCGTTTGCGTTCTTCGTTGGTTTTGTTGGCGCGATTGCGATAATCAAGGCGCACAAGAGAGACAAGACGAACACGTTACGAAAGACCACAGCGGTTCTGAGATACTTCGACGCTAAAGGCGCGGCGGAAGTGATCCGAACGTTATTCGCAGCTGCCGAGTGCGACTACGAGGATTTTAGATACAAATTCAACATGGTCGATAACAAACCGAAGATTGAGAAGCAACATCCATTGGATAAAGAACGTGGGTTGTTTAAGCAAAATCTGGATAGGTTGCCGATTTTGGAACATGCCGGGATGTCTATAGGACAATCGAAAACGATCGAACGGTATGTGGCGAGAGATTTAGGTATGTACGGTAAAAATATGGCGGAGAGTTGGAGAATCGACGCGTTTGGAGAACACGTGAGAGATGTTAAAGACGCGTGGGCGAAAGTGAGAGGGAACCCATTCGCGCCGCCGGACGACAAGCAGATTGCGAAAAAGGAAAAGTGGTACAACGAAGACATGACAAAATGGTGCGAACGATTAGAAAAGGTGATTGAAAATGGCGAGGAAGGGTTTGTGGTTGGAGATAAATTGTCCTTGGCTGATGTGGTTTTGTACGTCACAATGACGCAAACGTTTGACGACGCGGCTAGAGCCGAGAAAGCGAGGGAGAGTTGCCCGAAGATGAATAGAGTGATTGAAAACGTGGGAAATCTGCCGAGAATTAAGAGTTGGTTGACGAGTCGACCGGAAAACCGATTTTAATAGACGATGATTTGGCTAAGACAAAGAGAGAGTGAGAGAGTGGGAGAGAGAAAGAAAGAAAGAAAGAAAGCGCATGAGTATCTTTATTTATTTTGTTAATGCACGTTCAACTCGGTATTACTTCTCTTAATTAAATATTCTTTTTCTAGGTACCGGTACCATGGTACAAGTTACATATACTTTATCAATAATCAACATCCAAGGACCCGCCCAGATCCCCGGACCTGCCCATGTGATCGCAATCGTCGTCGTCGTCATCGTACCCCCACGTCCCTTTTGGTTTCTTGGGCGCGACTTTCGCGGCATCCACAATGGCGTTGATCTCCTCTAGCGACTGCAACTCTTTCAATATGTCCCCATCCGCCGGTCCAGGTTGCATGTTCCCTAGCGGCACGTTCGGCGACAAATCGTGTCGAAACCACGGATGCATATAAATATCCTCAATCGACGCTCTTTCCTTCGGATCGGTCACGAAAATCTTCCCCATCAAATCCTTACATTCCTCACTCAAAGAACTCGGAATCTCCGTCGTCCCGCTCAACACTCTTTGCATCATCTTATGGCTACTCCCGGGATCTTTCGGATCTTGAAAAGGGTACCTCCCGACCAAAGTCACGTATAACAATACCCCGCACGCCCACACATCGCTGGCTTGTCCATCGTACGGTTGCACCCCGGCGTACACCTCTGGAGCTATATACGCCGGCGTACCAATCTGCGTCTTTGGTTGCGAATCAAAACCACCTTTACTAAACCCAAAGTCGCAAATCTTCAACGTCGGCGTCTCGTTCAAATCCACCAACGTGTTTTCCAATTTCAAATCTCGATGTGAGATTCTCATGTTGTGTAAATATTCCACCCCGCTAATCAGGTGTTGAAAGAAATACCTCGCTTGCGACTCGTTAAATTTCCCTTGCTGTTGGACGTAACTGAAGAGTTCTCCACCGCCAACTGCTTCCATCGCGACTGCCAAATGCGTCGGCGTGAGCAAACACTGCTTAAATTTCACCACGTTTGGATGGTTCAAATTTCGGTGATTCACGATTTCACGCCTGACGTGTTCCGTTATCTTGTCCCCTCGCTCGATGTACTTGATCGCGTAGTGTTTGCCGGTTAATTTTTCCCTCATGAGTTTCGTCAAACCGTACGATCCCGAACCTAAAAGTTTATCGTTGACGGCTTCGTACAGGTCGTCGTGCAGATTCTCGTCTATCGAGTACGACGTCGACGTCATCTTTCTTTCTTCTTCTTCTTCTTCTTCTTCTTCTTCTTCTTCTTCTTCTTCTTCTTCTTCTTCTTCGTCTCCCCTATCGCTCGATGAATGTGCTCATTTCTCAAAGTCGTAAAAAAAAGAAGAGGGAATTTCCCTTCCTTTTTCTCTCTCTCTCTCTCTCTCTTACGAAGTATTTTTAGGGTTTTAAAAAAAGAAAGAGAGGTCTAAAAAATACTCGTGAACTTTTTGAGAGTTTCCTTGACAAGCGCTCTCCTCCACTACAACAGCTCTCTCGCTCTCTTCTTCTCTCCGCGCGCGGGCGAGGCACACGTAATAATTTTGCGTCGTCATGAGCACCACCACCACCACCACCACCGCGACGGACGACGATCGCGGCGAAGGACGAGGAGGAGGAGGAGGAGGAGGAGCGCCGTGTTATTCGCACCCGCCATCGCGTATTTTACAGCACCAAGTCGGAGTTGACTTTCTCTCGTCTTCGATACGAGAGTTGCACCAACAACAGCAACAGCAACAGCAACATCAGCAACAACACCAGCCGTCGACGTCGTACCACGTGGCCGCGGGATGGTGCGCACAAGCCGTCGAAAATAATCAAATCATGGGCGAGTTAGGAATGCGAGCGTATTTTAACCCGTTCGGGATTGCTCTCTCGGGGTGGGATTTCGATCACCAAAGCGAAGACTTTTTGATGCCTTCGCGACTGAACGAATTCGCGTCGATTGATGACGTGCAAACGTCCTCAGAACACGAAGGAAGATACCACATACGGTTTCACCCAGACCCAGACGCGCACGAGGCGTACGGTGGAGCCATGTCGTTGAGGGAACTGTCCGATGCGATCGATTGGCAAGATTGGAATTGCCGCGACGTCGCGTTGGCGGCGAAGGAGCAGTCGTTTACGCCGCCGTATTTGGGATTGTTGAGAGGGTATTTGAACGCGTATTTTTTACGGTTGGTGGAGATTGGGAGAGTGATTCAGTGCTTTTCCGACGAAGGAAGGGCGGTATTCGTGGCGTTTCACACCGGATTGTTGACGAAGAAGGAGAAGAACGAGTTGTATTGCGTGTTGCAAACGAGAGAGGTTTTAGAAGGAGGCGCGAGGAGTCAAACACACCATCAACAGCAACCATTCGAGCTCGTGGCGTTTGTAACGAAAGATCGATTGAGAGATCCAAACATGCCGTGGAATTACATCGAGCCTTTAATGCGAGCGCCGGATCCGGCCATCTTTTACGACGATCCTTTAGATTTGGTCTATGACGCGCACGCCACGTTGGACGTGGACCCGTCGTTTTGGGACCAGTTGGACGATTTATCGTTGGTGAGTTCTTTTTTGCCGAAGACTCTTTTGCTATCGCAATACTTTAGAAGAATATCGGCAAAAGAAGCAATCAATCGCGCGGAAAGAATTTGCAAGTTGGATCCGAAGCAAGCCGCTTTGACGTTTACGAGATTGTACGGGCCTCGACAACCGGGCGAGACACGCATGGTCCTTCCTTTGACGTTTATCGATCACGAAAGCTACGGCGCTTCGGGTGGTAGAGGTAGTGGTAATGGTGACGAGTCATCATCAATTGTCCTGTCTTCATCTCCACCTTCTCCAACGCATTCTCCTCAAATTGGAAGCTGTGCTTTGATTTGTACGTTCATGAAGTCGAAGCGTGGCGTGAATCGCGCGTATCGAGCCATCGGCTTGCAATCTTTAGAAAGTGCCTTCATGGAAGCGCGGGTTATTGGTCCTGTCGATCAGCCGTGGTTACGACGAGACGGTCCAAAAATATCTTCGTCACAATTGCAACGAACTAGAACGGCGATTGGAGGGACGGAAGAATACAACGCGCAATTCGAAGCAACGTTGAAACAGTTGCGAGCTGTGAAAACTCGCGCCCCCGTCACCGCCGCCGCTTCTTCGAAGCAAAAACAAAGAGATCAGCAGCCAATGTCTCCAGGGACACCGGATGGCCATTTCATTTCTTATTCGTACAAGTACGGTACAAAGAGATCTCCGGTATCTCCAGTTGAGATTGAAGAAGACGAAGAAGCGGGAGAAGGAGGAGAAGAAGGAGAAGAGTATGTCTCGAGCAAAAGAAGAACAGAGATGCCCTACGCAAACGCGTTAATTACGGTTTCTTCCGGAGCTGAGAAACCACATTCGTATGGTACCGCGACGGCAGATAATCGAACGGAGAAGACGCACGAATGGATCGAGCCACGTAATGCGATTAAGAAGCAACAGAAACGCGCCGTTCAACTCACGTCGGACGAGGAAGATTTCAAGGCGAAGGATACGCGACCTTCACGCGCGATGCTTTCTTCTGCAACTGCTCCATCGTATGGCAGATTTGAATATGAAGCACCAAAAGTGAACATCCCGAATTTGCCCGAAAGCGTCCTGGATGAGGTGTACCAATCCGCCGGTTTGCTCGTTTCGTATTCAGATATAAGAGATGTGAAGGACATGCCGGAAAAAGAGCAACTGGACTATCAAAGGCGCCAAAAGCAGGCGCACAAACTCGCGGAAGAGATAGTTTTAAAAGAATTAGCGCCGTTCGGAGAAATCCTCGATGTCACCGTTAGACCGACTAAACACGCGGCGGATCAAATGTACGCGGTTGTGACGTTTAAAAAATGGTACGATCTCGAGGCAAAGGAGGTGATCGAGAGCGGCAGCATATTCAATGTGGAAAATTTTTTCAACAACGAAGGAAAAATCGTCATGCGCAAGAGCGAACGAGACTTTGGAGCACCACTGAAGAAAAATATTGCTGCTACATCAGGTGAATTTGCCGGTAGGAAGAAGATACTCGACGACGATGAAGATGCGCGACAGCTGGTGGAGCCCAGACTGGGATGGATGAAAACGAAGCACTCGAGTATTTCTGGTAAGCGCTTGTATCAAGGGAACTGTGGGAAGTGCGGAAAGACGTGCTTCGTGCCGTTCATGCCAATATCTTCCATGCCCATTCCTAAGTGTTCGCAATGCATGAACTTAGAGTTGCAAAAGAAAGACAGAGAGAGATAGGAAGGAGAAAGATTAACTTGCGGCAGCTGGCGTAGAGAAAGAGAGGACGGACAAGAAAAAATAATTTCAAAAAAGTAATTACACATATACATGTACAGCATCATCTAAAATTCGCGCACGCGTCCCGTCACACTCCATATGTCTCTCACACATCCTTTCTATCGGCTCAAATTTTCTTGGACTTCCTCTTTCGCGACTTCAACCTCTTTAATCTCTTCGTGGACATCGTCGTCTAATTTCGCCTGTGCCTCTGGCATCATTGTACTTTGCACGGACTTACCAGGGGCAATACTCTCCGTCTTCACGTCTTCGCACTCGTCGTCATCTTCGGGATAATATCTATCTTTACCAACCTGCTTGACGAATCGATTAAATAATTTCACCATCGCAACATCCGGTGTTAACATTTTGATCGTTAACGATTTCTTCCCTTGTGAATTCCCAAGCTCAGTTTTAATTTTCTTCACTAGCCCGGAAGCGGCCACGTCCGCCGGTTCCGCCAACGCGTTAACAAACATTCTTCCTTGCTTCCCGAACGCGTACCGTCCGCTCGAAATTAAATCCGTAAACACCATTCCTGGACTGATGGTGTGCACTTTAATCATTTTATCTTTCATCTTCTCGTTCAAACTCATCTCTTTGTTCAAAGTTTTTGTGAGTTGGCTAAATCCGGCTTTGGTGTATCCATACGCGGCGTATTTTCTCGTTTCATTTCCATCTGAGCCAGCACCTTCCATGTTAAATATGTGATATCCAATATCCTCCTTTTGTTGTTCTGCCATCGTTCTAATCGCTTCTCGACAACACAACAAAGTGCCGAGCGCGTTCGTCTTCACCACCTCTTCGATCGTGCTCGGATCTTGATCGACGATGTCATTGTACTCGTACCCGTTTGTCCCGGCGTTGTTGATCCAAAAATCAATTCCGCCTAAGTTTTCAACGCAGTGTTTCGCTAGATTTGATACTTGTTCGTGATCGCATACATCACACGCAAGACCGCACACGTTTTCGCTGCCGTATCTCGTTTGCAATTCGAGAACCACATCGTTCACATTCGCTTTCGAACGAGAAGTCACGCACACTTTATCACCTTCTCGTAAAAACTGGTTGGCGAGTTCCAAGCCTAAACCTTTCGTCGACCCGGTGATCAGGACTCTTTTTTGACGCATTACTTCCGATTCCTCTCCTCGCGCCGTCGCGGATGCGATACATCTTCTTCCTCGTCCTTCCAGCGAAGGCGGAGTACGTCTCGTTCTCTCTCTCGCATTCGAGGATGCCGCCTTCCTGCTCTCACGTCTGCCGATATGAGCGCGCGGTAAAACTCCAGAGAGCGTTGTCGTCGTCATCATCGCGCGCGGTGCCTGAGAAGAAATACGCGCGCGCGCGTTTCAAGAAATGACGATGATGATATTTATTTATACAACTCTCTCTCTCTTTTTTTTTTAAACCAATCAGGAAAGAGCGGATTTTGTGCGTTTTTCCAGATCTCACATGTAAAGAACTATGGTAGGTAGTATTATTATTATTACTTATGATACAACTTCGCTTGCTCGCGTTCGCTCTATGAATGATCGTTACCATGACTAACTGGTGCTTTGTTTTTCTCTCCGTCTCTCTGTCTCTCCGTGTTGTTTACTTCTCCCCTAGCTTTCTTCTTTTGTCGTCGTTGCCGTTGACTATCGCCTTCGGTCTCCTCGCGGGTGTGTTGATGCTGCTATTGTCGTTGGTCTCCCGCTTGAGAAGATTGCTGTTCGGCCAACTCGCGCACGACCGTACTGTTTGGCCAAAATCCTTTCACTTCATTTGCCTCTTCCTCCGATAATCGTCCTTCTTTCAAAACTTTCAACACGTATCGCTCCCATTTTTTGTGGTCCAACGTTTTGAAATCTACATTTTCTCTCGCGATGATATCCACGTACACTTTCAACTTTTTCAACTCGTTATCGGTCGCTCGATTCGTGTGTGCGTTTCGAAACGGTTTGATTTTTAACCCAGAAGAAGGGTTCATCGCAAAGTTCCGTCGTAAATCGTCAAACATCACCGTGTTGCTGGAATCGTACCCTCGCTCTTTGCTCCAGGGTTGTGCCCAAATCCATCCAAGCGGTTTGCAATTAAAAATGCCTCGTTCTTTCGTTTGGACGGTAATCATCGATCCGGAATCTACCAGCGCTAATATTTTATAATTCGGATGAGATAACACTCCCAGCTCTTGCATTTTCGTTTTAATCCACAACATGCTCGTTGCGGACCAGATGACAATGTCGTACCTTTTATACGCGCTCGACAAAAACTCGTGCAAATACGGCCTCGCCAACTCCTGTGCGCTTTCCCCCGGCGTTCGGTGGTCGAATAAAGTGTAATCAATATCTAGAACCAATAATTTCATCCCTTCTCTCGTCTCGTTCAAAGGATTTAAACCTTTATACTTCTCGATCCTCGCCGCTAACCTCGCCACGTACACCGGATCCGAATAACACAACAAAGGCTCCGAGTCGAGGACGTCGCTTTCGAAATCATCCAAAATCTCCGGCGCTTTTTCCAGCATCTCTTTCTCTAAATTCTTCAATTCCGTCACATCCTTCGTCGATTTTCCTAATAACATCACTTTACTCGGCAGTTTTCCTAAACTTTCAATCGATGCTTCGTCCGGCGCCAAGTGTCTCCCGAGCTTCAAATTTGGCATCTTTTGATTCATCGGCTCGATTCCGGTTTCTCGTTCAATCTTTCTTTTGAGTTGTAAGATGGTGCTGTTTTTTGAAATTTCGATGTGGATCAGTGTTTTGCCGTGTTTGATATCGATCGTCGCGTCGTCCTCGGCGGTTGTCGACGCGTCCACGGCGACTCCGCTCATATCTTTCTTTCCTTCTCTCCCCGCTGCTCCCTCTCAATCCCCGACACGATTATCCAAATCTTTATCCAAAATGAAACGACTCACACACCGCTTCCGCGCGCTCGCCGAACCTCTCGCCCCGCGTTTTCTTCTTTTGGCGGCGACTTTAATACTAATAAAAAAGCGTTTCAGGTGCCCTCCTCCTCGTCGGTCTCGCTCTCGCGTTTTTCTCGTCTCTCCGTTGTTGTTGTTGTTTCTTCTTCTTCTTCTGTGGTGGTCGTGCTTTTTTTTGTGTCGACCTTTTCGACATTAAAAAGAAAGGTCGGAAAAAAAAAGATACAAAAATATCAACAGAGAGAGAGTATTTTTTTGTGTACCATAACTCGCAACGCTCCTCTCCGAGAACTCGCCCAAAAAACGAAGTCACGTTTAGGTGAACAAGGGAGCCTGGGAAGTCTCGGTTGGCGACTTTGGAATCAAAGACCAAAGCACACCAAAGGACGAAAAGAGTCCCACTTGAAAAGGGACTTGGGTATTTATTCGTGAGAGAGAGAGAGAAAAAAAATCGCCAGACAACAAAAAGCAAAAAAAAAGAAAAAATCGTCTCGTCCAAAAACTCCCGTCGTCGTCATTTCGTCGTCGCACAACTGTCTTCACACCACACCAAAGAGTCATGGGACTGTGCGCCTCAAAACCGACCGTTGGTCGCTCGAAGTACGCAAAATCGAACAGCGCGGTGGTTCGAGACGCGCGGTCGGGCAAACTGACGCGCGTCAACGGCGGGAGTTTAAAGGCGCTGGGAAACGCGTTGTTCTTTCCGGTGCGTTTTAGGAGTATTTAGAGTGTTTGTTCCCCGTTCTTTTCACATTAATTATTACGTGGGTGTTCTCTCTTTTTTACCGCGACTTGTTTTACCACGCGAACAGGATAAAGCCATGCCGTGCAAATCGATCATCGTCCCGAACTTTGTGTGCCGAAGAGGAGAGCAGTGCGAATTCTCGCACAAACAGACGAATTTAACCTTCTTCCTGGATTGTATAAATTCCGCCACCAAAAGTCTAGATATTTGTATTTTTCAACTGACGTGCAACGAGATTGCGCAAGCGGTTGGGGAAGCGGTGAAACGAGGCGTGAGAGTGAGAATAATCACGGACGCAAATAACGTGGATAGTAACGGGTCAGACATCAGAGAATTGAACGAACTTGGAACTGCAAACAAAGGGTTTACTTACAATCAAAAGAGGGGGATCCAAGTGCGTTGCGACGAAAGGGTCGGAAGCCAGGAGTGTCGAACGAAGCCGCACATGCACCATAAATTTTGTTTGATAGATTGTGGACTAGGGCGAAAAGATTACACGGGCAACACGAAATTGATGAATGGAAGTTTTAATTGGACCAGGCAAGCAGTATTAGAAAATCAAGATAACGTGATGGTGTTAGAAGGTGCTGTGAATTATCCGATGATCAACGCGTATCATCAATCGTTTAACAAGATGTGGGCGAAATACGAACGATTCGTTCTGCCGAGGGGTATGTGATGATAAAACAGACTAAAATAGTGGTGGTACTATTGTATTATACCACTGGTATGGGCTGAAAAGCATTATCTTGTAATTTTTACATAAAAAGATGAGTTGTATTTCATATGTGCGGCGGCTTTTAACGCGTTGGATACCTAGCTTGTTAGATGACGATTGTTCCATCTCTTTCTACGATTTTTTCTATTACATTTGCTACTGCCGTTAAAACTATCGCTCGTTTCGTTTAATCCCAACCTATAACATGTTGTACACCGTCGTCATCGTTTTCATATTCCGTTCGTTTCAACTCTCTCTCCTTCCTGACATCTTCTGGAGTCCAACCTGGGCCGACGGCGACACCTTTTGGTTTTCGTGAGAGCGGTTTATCCGCCACGATAAATTTTTCACCATCACGTTCTCTTTCGGTATACGTGTAATACTTTGCGAATTCGTGCATGACGATGCTCGAAGCAACCGCGACGTTTAAAGAAGCCGTTCCTGGACCGTACTGTTTTATGTACACGAAACCGTCGCAGATTCTCTTTTGTTGAGGCGTCATCCCTTGACCTTCGTTACCTATATAATGCGCGGCGCGAGCGAGGGCGAGGTGAACGTCAGTCACACTCAGAGATAGTGAAAGGGAGCATGGAAACGAAACGCGCGATACATAGACACATAAACACACACACACACATACATACATACACACGTGTCTATCTTCTTCATCGCGAAAAACAAACAACAGAGAGAAAGATTCTCTTACTACTACGATTGAACAACAAAACATCGAACGATATCGAACGCACATACCTAACACGAACGCCGTGTTGCCTTTAAATGTATACTCCGATACATCCTCACTCTCCTCCGTAATCTCCACCCCTAAAATCTCCGCGCATTTCAACTTCTCCTTCATCGTTTCTCTGCATTCCTCCAGCGTCGGATGGTGTTCGATTCTTACGTGCGCGTCTGACCCGTGCGATCCGAAGACGTTATAATGCGCGTTTCCAACCAGGTGCATCGATGTCACATCGAACGCGGTGCAGTTGCGACAGATGGTGCCGATGTTGTGTTTTTTCGACACGTTTTGCACGATGAAGTGCATGGAAGGTTTGTTTTCTCCTCCTCCTCCTCCTCCCTCGTCGCACAGTCTTCGGTCGTCGTCGTCGGGGTTTTCTGTTTCCGCGCTCATGTGTCGAGCGACCTTGTTGTGGGTGTTCTCTTTCTCTTTTTTTTTTTTGACGGCTGAGTGCTGTTGAGGAGACCTTTTTTTTTGGGGGAAAAATGGAAAAAAATGGGGGAAAAAAAACCCACGCAAAAAAAAAGTCAACGCACATTTTGTCAACACCAACACAATTAGGGAATCATATCGCTCTCGTCCTTTTCGTCGTCGTCATGGCACTCGCGAGAGAGACGACGAGGGCGGCCGAGTCCGACGAGATGAAGACGATGAAGAAGAAGAACAAAACGCCGCCGTCTCAACACAATTCTCCGACGGTGCATCATCCGTTTTCTTTCCACTGCTCGGCGACGTGCAGCCACGGGATGTTGAGGTGCGATGTGTGTCTCTTTTTTTTTGTCGCGTTTCAGTCTCTCTCTCTCTTTCTCGCGTATTTTTTACTCGCGTCGAAGAAGACGGACGTTTGAACGACGGGAGTAGTATTATTGACGGATGCACATCGCGACGACTCGGTGATGAGCAGGGACATAGAAACGTTCTGGAAGAAGCAAAACGCGTCGTTACGACACGACCTTGCGACCAGTCGTAAAAGCGAAATGAAACTGAAACGAGAATTGGAGAAAATCCAAGATCGAAGATCGCACGAACGAAAAGAGATAAAATCGATGAGAGAGGCTTTACGAGTGATGAGAGAAGAGGCAAGGAACCACGAAAAGGTCACGATTGATTTGGAGAAGAAACATGAAGGGGAAATGAGGATGATGGTGGAGGAAAAATATCGATTGGAGGTGGACGCGAGTCGTGCGATGGATGAAGTTTTGAGAAAAGTCAAGAGGATTACGATGGTTGATGAAGACTGTGGCGAGAGAAATGGTACGAGCGGCGATGCAAATGAATATGAAAACTCTTCCTAGCAAGCGGATGTATTATTATTATTATTATTACCATTTGGTGGTACCATGGTACCAATGGTACCACTGGTGGTACTCATCGTTATTTTAATACTTTCTTTTCCGAGCTTTTGCCGATTCATTGGCGTATTTGTTTCGCATGTTTTGAACTTGCATGTTGTACATCTCCGGAATTGCTTTGACCGCCGCCGCGTAGACAATACCACTGTATTTACCTCTTCCTGGACCATCGCCTGGGTAGTCAAATTGCGTTGTGATCAATTTCATAAACGCATCACTGCATTCCTGGTCAAACAGCCACTCCTTCGGTTTCTTTGATTTTTGAATGTTTGTATGGCAAATCTCGCATCGCTTTTGAAAATGCTCAAAGTCATTTTTCCAGGTATCCGTCATCCAATCGTCGTTTGTTTGAATCCGCATTTGATTAGCGGCTGGTGATTTTGAAGCGCCCTTATTTGGCGTCGGGAGTCCCGAGTTCGACGGCGTTTGATGCACAGAGCGAGTATGCGGTGAGGGAGAGCCATCGATGTCAGCGTAATTATTATTCTCTCCTCCATCCGCGGGCTTTGAAAAGGCGTCCAAACCTGGATTCAGCATTCTGAAATACTTATTCAATTTATCTCGGAGCGTTTTTTCTGTCCAAATATGACCCATTTCCTCTGACAAATACACCACCATCCCCTTGTGCAACAACGGATGGAAGAGCTCTTTCCGCGCTTTTATGCAAAACTCCTCTAATTTTGAGTTCACCTTCTCTGCTTTATCGGCCTTCGAGGTGTGCTGATGTAAACCAGACTCGTCGGCAATTTTCCCGCTAAAGATTTGCGCGTTCTTTACGAGCGCTTTTACGATTTCAACCAGTTCCGGATCGTTTTCGTCTTCCACTTTCCACGCACGAAATGGTTGGTCTTTGTGTCGAGATATTTGAGTGGGTAGCTCAATACCTTCCGCAATCATTTCCTCTCGAATTGCCACCCACTTTCTACCCATTTGCTCTTTAGACTTACCAATCAAAGGAGCGTATTTCTCATTTACCAAGGCAACATTAGAAATATGCGTCCACGCGTTGCCAAATTCTTCCACCGCCTGTTTCAATGCAGTGATTTGAGGCTCCGTCCATATGGTAAAAAGGCCACGGCTTTGTTTGCCTCTGGCTTCCGCTTCCAGTCTCAGCTGTTCTTTCTGCTTATACGTCAATTCTGCTTCGCCTTTCACCGGTGTGGTGCCGTCGGCGTTGACGTTTTGAATTTCTCCTTTGTTCACAAAGAAACCGGAATGCTTCGTTTTCCTCCCATCTCGGTCGAAATACTCGTCCAACTCTTCGTCATCAATCCAATCATCGTCGACGTCGTACCAATCGACGTCACCTCGTCTGCGTCGCTTGTTGCTTTTATCTTTCTTCTTAGTTTTTTTCTTTTTTTCTTGATCGTTTTGGGTTTGCTTTTCATCGCTCCCTGGCGCGCTTTTATTCGCATTCTCATCATCAATACCAACCTCTCCTTTATCTTTCTTCGCTTTCTTTTCCTTCGAGGAAGGTGGAACCATCGTCCCCCCGGGCGTCCTCGTCGGATGATCGTCTTCCATCTCCGACCCGCTCGAATCATCGTCGTCGTCATCGTCACCGTCATCGTCATCGTCGTCCTCGCTCCCGTCCTCCTCTCCTTCGCCTTTCTCTCCATATTCTTCCTCCTCCCCATCACTCTCTTCCTCTTCCTCGCTCTCTTCTTCGCTCGAACTTCCCTCGGAGGAATCACTATCGTCCCCGGCTTGCACCCCGCCTTGATACAACGCCTCTATCCTTCGAATAACTGCTGCCATGTGCCCCCCGCCACCATTCGTTTCCAACATCTTATCGCTCGGATTCGCGTTTTGCGCATCTCCCATTTTCTCCTCCTTCTCTTTCTTCTTTTTCATTTGCTCTTTCACCGATATCCCGGTTTGTTCTTTGACCAGTTTTTTATAGTTGATGATGTTGTCCGACGCGTCTTCCAAGTCTAGCTCGCATTTTCTGTCGTGGGACATTTTTAAACATTTGAGAGCGGCGCGTCAGTCAGCACAAACCTTTCGACACGACGACACGACACGAAGTAAAAGTCGACACGACACGAAGTAAAAGTCGACACGACACGAAAAACGTCGAAGAACCATCGAAAAAATGTATCGAAAAGCATTCCTAAAACGCACAGTCGTTTTGTCGAGGGTGGCAAAGCGTCTCTCTCGTTCGCCCCGGCGAGCGCGCGAGCAGCAGCGGTCATGCCTCCTCCTCCTCCTCCGTTTCCTCCGGCGCCGTTCGTTTTATCCGCAAAAACCGTAATCGTGCCTGGAATGAACGCGCGAAGCCTTTCTTTTCGTCGTCGTCTTCTCTCGACGCGCTCTCAGTGCTCCTCCAACGGAAGAAGAAGCACCTCGACACGGGAGGAAAAAAGAAATCTCTCGGAGATTTCGATTTCAAAAGAAGAAGAAGAAGACACCAATTCTCCTTCGTCGCTCCCGACTTGTTTTGGTGCGCCTCACAAACCCGACAAGAAAAAAAACGAACGAGACGAGAGAAAAAAAGTAGAATTCGACGACGACGACGTCGTTCGTCGCGCGTGGGTTCGTTCGTTGTCGAGTGTGTCGCGATTTTGAAGAGTGCCCCGTTGCGTGTCGAAACCGCTATTTTTTTTTAAAGGTGAAGCGCGATTTTCAAAAAAAAACGTTGGAAAATTGTCCCCCATTTAGGGTTTTAAAAGCTTTTTTTTTTTTTTTGTGGGTGACGAGTTCTCCGTGGTTGGAGGAGAAGAATTCATTCCATTTTCATTCGTCATTCCCACCCCGGGGCAAAAGGAGTCGCGCTTTTAGACCAGCCTTTGTGCGGTTTCCGACGAACGAGGCGACGCCGAACGAGAAAACGAGCGAGCGAAGAGAGAGAGAGAGAGAGAGCAGACGCGGGAACGATTGGAGAAGAAGAAGAAGAAGAAAGAATTTGAGTCGTCGATCGAATTCATTAAAGACGCGAAACACGCCGAAGAGAAGAGAAGAGGGAGAGTGAGAAAATATGACGGAGGCGCAAGCGGCACTGAAACCGAAAGTAGCCATAGAAACGTGCGTGCCACCACCGCCTCGGCCGGGGTGCGATTGCGCGGTGTGCGCGCCGAAACCGGCGCCGGGGGAAGCGGAAGCGCAAATCGCGCCTTTAAATTCCGCCTCGCCTTTCCAGCCGTACAAAATAATTAAAGTCGAACCGGATGGGACGAAGAGACCGTTGACGGATGCAGAGCAAAAAGCGTTGGAGAAATCGCATCCGGATATTTGTGAGTGGAACGTTCCTTTGTCTGCTGGTAAAAGACGATGGCAGAAATCGTGTCAACAGATATTGAAGAAGTGCACGGCGGCGAGGAAACTGGCGTGGCCGTTTCTCGAACCGGTCAACTGGGAGGTGTTGAACATTCCAGATTACCCGGTGATTATTAAACACCCGATTGATTTACGAACGATTGAGACGAAGTTAAACGCGGGGCAGATTGAGACGCCGGATGAGTTTGTGGCGTTGGTGAGGACGGTGTTCAGGAACGCGTACGTGTATAATAAACCGGGGGATCCGTCGGGGGTGAGAGAGTGCGCGGAGAGATTGTCGGAGATTTTTGAGAAGGAATTGAAGAAGCTCGGGTGATGAGAAAGAGTTTGTTCGACATCTATTTTAATATACTATCACCACTACCACCATCACTACTACTACTACTACTACTACTACTACTACTATAACTATAAAACACACTAAGTGCAACCGATTTAACTATTAAGGTAACAATGATCAAGAACCAATGTAAAGACTCGCACTAAAGACGATGTCTCTTCTGATTAAGGCCATTGCATCTTCCATTTTTTGAGATAAACTCGCGTCGCCGATGATTCGGGCGACATTTTTCACGTCTCGACACGTTTCGTTTAAGCGCGTGATGGTTCTTACTATCGTGCCTTCCGGTACATCCGTTAATTGGCAAACTTCCGAGAACGAGTCCATCATGGCCCATCGATACACGACTTCACTTAAACCAAACTTTAAGTTTTCCGCACAATAGTCGTCGCCAATGACTGGAAGACCAAAGTCTCTTTGGATATCCCCAGCGCGAATAGCAAGAGTATTCGCGAGGGTAATAGAGTCTTGCAAATTTACAGGTAACGCGTCATAATCCGGCGCAGACGCATTCTTTTCTTGAAACACCAACGCCGAGAGTAAAGCGGCTGCTTCTGCCGGCGTCAATTTCTCCAAACACCCGCCAAAAACGATTTCCGCACCAATCAACTCGTCGCCGGTGGACAACTCGCATGCCACGCGGCCTTTCAAAGTCACCGCTCTCGCTTCATCGAGGTAGCCCATGTATTTCAACACTTTCGTTTTCGTTTCAAAATCAGGTGTGAGAGCCAAGTTCGCATCAGAAAGACCAAATTTCAACTGGTCGATTTGATGGAGCAAATATCTCTCGCAATCTAAAAGTCTCGACCATTGCGATAACGTTTTTGAATCCACATCTGTTGGCAACGAGGGTAGTTGCGCCAAAGCTTTGGCGTGACGTTGACACGCCTCGGCATCGTCGACGTTGGTGATTTTCAAATCTTTCGTCGGATCGAGCGTTTGTAAAAGTAACGAAGACGATGGAGTGTCGTCGTCTTGATTGTTTCGAATACTTTTCGTTTCGTTCTCGAGGATAGACAAAACGCGCGTCGCAGCCGCGCGTGTTTCAGATTTTCTCGGTGGAGAAGACTCGTCTAAAATGGCGTACGCGTCGACGTCTTGAAGTTTCAAAGCCGTCACTGCGTAGATGTCGACGTCGCGAATGACGAAAACGACATAATCGAAACCACCCGCGCGCTTCTTCCATGGTAAATCTTTTGGAAGTTCAGCATCCTCCTCCGATATCGAAGGTTGACTACTCGTCATTAAACCAGAACTGGTTTTGCTCAATCCTCCTCCTCCTCCTCCTCCTCCTCCCATCTTCTTAGCGCCTTTTTTACCTTTTCTGCTGCCGAATCCACCAAACATATCATCGTCGTTCTCATTTTCCTCGTCTTTCTTCCTGGAAACGAAGCGAAGATTTGATGTGTCACTCGTGCTTTTATTTTTCTTTGGGTCTGGGGTATCCATCGAAGCATCAATACCGTCGTCTTGAAAATCGTCGCCGTGACCTTCCTCATTAATCGCCATTACGACGACACTTCTTTTCACTTCGCCGTCTTTTTCGTCCTTGATGACCCGTAAAGCGACTGCAAATCTCGCAAACCCACCTTTATCGTCCTTCACAAGCAAGACTCTACCGGGACTCCCGAGCGCTTCCCGAAATCCTCTCGATTTAACGATTGCTTCGTTCGCACGTTCGCCGAGTTCTTCCAACTGTTTTGCCGCGCGAGAACACACCACCGCTCGTGTCCAATTGATAGGATCCCTCGACGCTTCTTTCGAGATTAACTCTCTCGCTCGAGTCAAAGAAATAACTGCGTGTCGAAGCCTACTCTCTCTGTTTCCAACTGTTTTTTGCGCGTGGAACTCCGCGAATGATCTCGCCAAAACGTCTTCGACTTTTAAATCTTCTGCTCTCGCGACGTTCAAAATCATCGCATATGTCAATCGAAATTGCGATTCGAGCTTCGTCGCCGTACCGACGAGAAGTTTGCGTAACGTATTCTCAGTAGGAAAATTATCCCAACAAGAAAGAATGACGGTACCTACTGTGTCTTTCCCGCGTCGTCCGGCTCTGCCTGCCATCTGCGTGTATTCACCCGGTAACAAGAAACGGAACTCTTGCCCGTCGTGTTTCCGCAAGGACTCAAAGCATACGCACCGTGCAGGGGCATTTACGCCCATTGCGAACGTTTCCGTGGAAAATAAAACTTTCACGTTACCTCGACAGAAAAGCATTTCCACGATTTCCTTCACAATCGGGAGTAAACCGGCGTGGTGTACACCTAAACCACGAGAGAGCAGTTCACGAACTCGAGTGACTTGCGGTAACGTTCTATCCGCCGCAGATAATCGAGACAATGCTTTTTCGCAAAAGATGTGGGTTTCGTGCTTTTCTTTCGACGAGATCAAATCCACGCCCGTGATACCATCGGCGAGCAAATCGCACTTTCGTTTACTGAACGCAAACACAACCATAGGAAGGAACATTTTCTTCTCTAATGTTCGTATGAGCTCGACCCATTGATTTTTCCCGGTATTCGTTTTCGTCGATTGACCTCCACCCCCAGTCGTTCTCACGGATTGCTTGATGAAACCTTCTCGTTGCTGCGTACGATTTCTACTTCCAGCACCCGATCCGCCTCCTCGACCGGCATTTGGTTTCTTCACCTCTTGCTTGTTCAAACCTTGATCTTTTAAAAGTGCCGCTTTGATACCCATATCCTTCCTCTCTTTCGCTTTCAGAGCTTTCTGGTAGCCGAGTGGTAAGAACTGCTCTTTTTCGCCGACAAGATGGAAATCTTTGTCTGAATCGTCGCCACCAAAGTATAACTCGTGCTCAAGCGGAACTGGTCTTTTCGTCGTGCCCGTGACGAACACTCTTTTGCGTTTCGTTTTACCAACCCATCCGGCGAATTCGCGAACGTTCGGCACGGTGGCAGAAAGCATGACGATACCAACGTGTTTTGGCAACATGATGATGACTTCTTCCCAGACGACGCCCCGTTCGCGATCGTTGACGTAGTGTACTTCGTCAAAAACGACCCACTCGACGTCTTTGACGATATCTGCGCCACGATAGAGCATAGAGCGTAAAATTTCCGTGGTCATAATTAAACACGAAGATTCTGGCTTCACGCTCACGTCACCAGTAAGTAAACCGACGTCAAAGCCTGCGTCGGTAAAATCGCGGAACTTTTGGTTACTGATAGTTTTGATTGGAGAGGTGTAGATCGCTCGCGCGCACCGCTTCTGCGCCAATGCAAAAGCGTACTCGGCAACGACGGTTTTTCCCGCGGAAGTGTGCGCGGCAACAAAGACGCATTCGTCACGTTCAATGCGAGCGATAGCTTCTTTTTGAAACGCGTCCAATTCGAAAGGAAAAGTTTTTGCCGGTGAATCGCCTACTGTTGAGCGATAGAAAGCATTCACATCAGGCACTGGTGTCGTAATTGCCCACTTTTCTATTTTTTTCATCTCTTCTTTGATATCTTTTGCATGTTGCGTTGCGATGGATGTTGATTGGTGATCGTGTTCTCTCAAAAGACTTTCGATTGGGTCACCGTCGTCGTCTATATCTTTCTTCATTTCTTCTTCTTCTTCTTCTTCTTCTTCTTCTTCTTCTTCTTCTTCTTCTTCTTCTTCCTCCTCTTCTTCCTCCTCCTCTTTCTTATACTCCATCCAATCGTTCTCCAAAACGTCCTCGAACGTCAACATACCTAATCGCTTCGCCGTATTTTCCGCTTTCCGTTTCATTTCCTGGTCTCTATCCATCGCCGCCGCGGCAATTTCGCCGCCGTTCACGCCAGTTCCTTCATCGTCAAAAGCTTCAATCATATCTGTCGATTGCTTCTCTCTCCCAGAAATGACGGACCGTTCAAATCCAGGCGGTGCGCAGCCGGTGGGACACCTAATTTCGTCTCCAACGCCTATATACTCCTCCAACCAAAACGTGTGCGCTCTTTTACTCCTCTCCATTCTCAACTTTTCCGTTTTCACGGCTATCTCGTGCATTCCACCCGGCAAATGAGGCGCATTCCTCGTGCTCCCTCGAACAAAATCAGACCTATTCGCGTCTCCTCCGAAGAACGTGTACGCGTTGTCTCTCCTGGTTGTCATCTCTCCACCTCCACGTTCTTCTTCCTCTTCAATCGTAAAGCCACCATTTCCTTCTTTACTAGGCACCACATTCATGTTCACGCTCCTCGCACACGCAATGGAGAGCATTTTCTCGATGTTATTACTTTGTGTTGTTGCATCGCTTCGCAACAAACACTCTAGCGTCTCTTTCGCACTCTTCGCCATCTCCGCATTCAAAGCTCTTTTTGCCTCATCATTCGTTCTCTTCGAATCGAACGACGCGGAAATTGAAGAAAGACTCGATTTAGGAGCACAATCAATCGGTAAGATTGGAGAATCGGTGGTGCACATGGATGATAACTTCTCCGCGATCTCTTTCTCTTTTTCTTTGCTGATGTCAAAAGCAACTGTAGAGACATTCTTCGAAGTCGAAGTCGGCGCGAAGAAGAGAAGATACTTTTCCTTTTTGTCCGAAGCGGTCTCATGCTCCGACGGTGGATTAAGCTGCATCGTCGGTCTCGGCGACTTTATCGCATTTTTACGCGCGCGATGCGCTTTTAGAACTCTTTGACGATTGAGTGCGCGTGATTTTTTTATGTATTTGCAAAAGTGAAAGCGAAAGTGTATCTGCGCGCGAATACAAGACAAAAAAGTGTTCAACAATGTCACGCGTATTATATATTCATATATTATCGTAACTAAGTCTTACAATTCTCGTACCTTTGCTCTCCAATCAACCAAACACCTTTCTCACCTTCACATCCAGGCGACCGATCGATGCTATACTCGTTCTCCGCGACCATCGCGAACGCTTCTTCGATGGTCTTGACCGTCGCGTTCTCATGCCCACACGCTTCGAAAAGTTTCTTCCACGTCGTGAAATCGACGATGCCGGTTTCCGGGAGCATTTCCGACGCTTGGAAGGCCTGCAATGCGTTTTTCGTATCTGTACCCATGAACCAATACTCGGCATCGTCTTCGCCGCAGTTGAATCCAAGTGAAGAGAGCATGGCTTGCATTTTATGGACGGCTAAACCGCCTTCGTCGAGTCGCAAGATGGGCCATTCGACAGAGACGCCCGACGAGCCTTTCACGTCGATAAAATCGTCCTCGGCCCGTGGACCGGCTTCGATGTCTTCTCCATACGGGTCTTCTTCCTCTTTCGAAGAAACGGCTTCTAACTTCTTTTGCGCCTCCTCGAACGCTTTTCGAGCAATACCTTCGCGACACGAGGCGACGTCTTCGTCTAAAATCGCCCCCGGTGCCGGTCCCCACTCGAATTTCTCTTTACCGAGCAACGCTAACCACGTTTCCGTGTCGATCATGCCGTTGACTTCTAATCCCATTCCTTTTGAGCCTTGGAAATATTCTACCGCCTCTTCCGTTTTTTTCCCGAAATACATCTCCTCCGTGTCGTCTTCGCCGCACCAAAACCCATTCTCCATTAACGCAGAGTGCACTAAAGTCATCAAATACACGTCGTTGTCGCCATTTCTCAGTAAAGGCCATTCGTGCCCACGATTGGTCCCATCTCCTGACCAATTCGCCGCGTCGACGATAATCGTATCCGGATTGTCTATTGTTTCCCCTAAAGCCGGCGTCAAGAGGTCGTTTGCGATTTTGTTGAAGTAATCGTCTTTTTCTTCCTGCGTTTGCATCGGCGTCGTCGCTTCATCGGCGCCGCTACTTCTACTCCTACTCCCTTCGTTCATAACTTCCTCCGCACTTGGTGCCATCAACGGTTCTCTTTCCGTTTCTTTTGCTCGCATCTCCAGTTTCATAGTTTGCATCTCTTGTTTCAGTTGTTGCACCGCATGTAGCAGTTCCTCTTCCCTCGACGTCATCGTTCCCGATTTTTTCTTCTTCTCTTTCTTTTCTTTTTTGTTCTTGTTCTTGTTCTTCTTCTTCTTCTTTTTCTCTTCGTCCTTCTTCGAAGACGCGCGAGTCACGATCGCGCTTCTTCTTCTGTCGGCACCAGAACGCGTCGCGAGGATTGCTGTTGTCGTCGTTGTTGTTGACGACGACGACGACGACGACCGAGAAAACGTCGCCGAAAGCGCGCGTCCTCGACGCGCGCCCCCGTCGTTCGGGAAAAACGACGATGTCGTCGTCGCCGAAAAAAACGCGGACGACGATGCGTCGCTTCTTCGCGTCGTCGTCGTCGTCATCCTCGTCGAGTCCACGCCTCCTTTTCTCGACGCGGCGTTTATCATCAGGGGTCGCATCGGGAGCGCGGCGGCAAAAGCAAAAGCGGCGGCGGTGTGCATCGTCGTCGTCGTCGTCTTTCCAACGCGACGAAGTGCGCGAGTAGTATAATAAGGAGAAGACGAAGACCTTTTTTTTTCTTTTTTTTTTTGGAAAAGACAAAGACACAAAAACCCTAAACACAAAAAGTTGACTTTTTTACAGCTTTTGTGGAGAAGAAAAAGAAGAAGAAGAAGAACGGGAAAGTTTTGGCGGCTTTTCTTTGGGACGCAAATGTTCCGAAGCCTTTCGCGGGGTCTGCCAAGAAAGCCGCGTTCTTCCTTTTCCTTTCGTTCGTTATCTTCTTCTTCTTCTTCTCCTTCTTCTTCTGCCGGAGCACCTGGAGCCGAGGAGGTCGTGGCGAGATCCTTAGCCGAACTGAATCGACTGGGAAAATCCGCGACGCGACTTGAACTGGAATCCTCGAAAGATATCGTCTGCCGCGACATTCAGTGCGAGCGAGTCACGAAAGCGTGCTCCTGTAAACTCTCGGTCGCGATCGAAAAATCCGGGCAAAATTTACGAGCGATCGATTTGAGCAACAATCGATTGGAATCTATCCCGGAGAGCTTGTTTGATACGTGTTCAAATCTCGAACGATTGTCTTTACGGAACAACCAGTTGACGGTGGAAGCAATCGGGAAGCACTACAAGTTGAGAAAGTTGAAGCTCTTGGAACTCGGAGGGAACCCGGGGATGGATTTGAGCGTGGAGTGCTACAATCGATTGGCAAAGAGAAACGTAAAAGTGAGAATTTAAGCGTCGATATGGCATCATCATTGATGGTTGCATCGTCTGGGACGGCGCTTAAAAATGTGAACGCCCGCTCGCGCTCGCGTAAGACGAAGAGTGTAAAATGTAGCCGTAGCGTTCATAATCTTCCTTTGTTGAATATGCCGGAAGATATGAACAATGATAGAGACGCGGTCCTCTCGTTCGCACAAGAGTTACGACGAGCGTGTTCGGAGTCTGGTTTTTTCTATCTAAAACCTCCGAAGAGTATCTTTGGTGAGGAAGAGAACAGGGAGATTTTCGAGGCAGCAGAATCGTTCTTCGCGTTATCGATGGAAGAGAAGATGAAGATGGACTACGCGAAGTCGCCGCAGTTTCGAGGGTACGTCTCGCTAGGCTTGGAAAATACGAAGGGGAAAATTGACGCGAGAGAACAGGTGGAGTTTGGCGTGAATAGCGCGCCGAAGCGAAGCGAAGACATGACGCATTTTTACGAGCGTTTAGTCGGCCCAAATCAGTACCCTTCTCCGGAATTCGAAGAGACAATGGAGAAGTTTATAGAAAGAATGGACGGTATCAGTCGACAGTTGACGAGATATCTCGCGCTTTCACTCGGGTTGGAAGAGATATATTTCGATCACATGTTTGCAGAGCAGCCAAATATGCAGATGAAGATTTGCAGATATCCTCCTCCTTCGATCGCAAATAGCGAGTCATCTTTCGGCGTCGGTCCGCACACGGACACTAGTTTTGTGTCTATACTTTTGCAAGACGACGTGGGAGGTTTACAGGTCGAAGTAGAAAAAAATGTGTGGATTGATGCGAGACCGATCGAAGGCTACTTTGTCGTCAACATTGGTGAAATGTTACAAATTATGACGGGTGGGTATTACAAAGCCACGCCGCACCGGGTCTTGTCGCCTCCGTCGAGTATCGAGAACAAAGCAAGGCTGTCGATTCCTTATTTCTGGAACCCGCGATTAGATTTCGTGGCAAAAGAAGACGGGGAGATTGTAAAGAAAGGATGGACGACGACGGATGAAGATATAGAAAGCCATGATAATAGCGCGATGAGCAACCGAATAATAAACGTGTACGGCGAAAATGCGTTCAAATCTCTAGCCCGCTCGCATCCGAATGTTTTCGCGAAGCATCATCCCGATTTGCTCGTGAGAAGCGACGGTACTATAGAAGAGAGGAAAATATAGTTATAGCGCGCTTTAGAATCTATTCTTATAAATATAAGTGTCACAGGAGTAAGCGCATTTATTTAATGTATCCGCTACTACTGTTTTTTCGTGTTGTCTACTGCCGCTACCGCTGCTACTGCTGCTGCTAATTCTTTCTTCCTCGAAGACCTCGCGAAGACGTTCACTTCGACTTTTTGTCCATCTTCGGAAACCTTCATTTCCAGTGCTACCGGCTGACCACCTTTAATCTTCAACTTCTTCGTCTCATTACCACCGCGTTTATTCTTATTCTTCGGCACGTTCCCATTCTGTCTCGCTATGGCTTCGTCCACCCCAAACCGCAAAATTTCCACAACTGCCCCTGCTGCTTTTTCCACGGCCGCATCCATCGTCTCTCTCTCTTCTTCTCGAAACCTCGACAACACGTGCTCGTGCACTTGCACGCTCTCGTTTTCCGGTCTCCCAATCCCAACTCTTACTCTCGGAAACGCATTCTTCACTCTCGGAATGTCCAATATATCTCTAATCCCGTTGTGTCCACCGTGCGACCCGGATTTCTTTATCCGTATCTGACCAACCTTCGTGTCCAAGTCGTCGTAGACGACGAGGACGTTTTCAATCGGCACGCGATATTTCCGCATGATTTTCCTCACCGCGGTTCCAGAGACGTTCATGAACGTTTGTGGCTTCGCGAGAATGACTTTTACCACTCGCTTCTTCTTCTTCTTCTTCTCCTTCTCCTCCTCCTCTTCCTTTTCGTCTTTCTCGCCGTCTTCGACGAATTCAACCAGAACTATTTCGGACGTCTCGCTCTCCACGGACGAGTTGGTCCTCAACGTCCACGCCGAGGACGACGACGCCCCAAAAGACGACGGCGAAGGCAAAGCGCCTCCTCTTTCGCCGCTCCTGCTCAAATAGTCCACGACTTCAAACCCCGCGTTGTGTCGAGTGCCTTCGAACCTGCTCCCGGGGTTGCCTAACCCGACGATCGCGTAGTTGGTGTTTTTGCCATTCGTTTCGGTTACCATCTCTCGTCCCCGCAGTTTTGTCGTCGCGCGCAACACGAACCGGCGAGGAAAAACCGCGGCGACTCTTCTGAGCGCGACGCGCATCGCCGAGCGCATCGCTCGTTTCATTCTTTTGTTGTTGTGGTCGTTATGTGTGTGTTCTTTCTTTCGTCTCCGGGAGGAGGACGTAGTGCGTAGTACGTAGGAGTATGGAGTATTTTATGTGAAGGAGATTTTTTGCCTTTTTTTTGTTCCTCCAAAAAATGTCCCCAAAGGCGCTCTAAGAAAAATGCACATTAATTAGTAAAGACGAAAAGCATTAAGAGAGACAACAAGCCGCAAAAACACTTTTGGGCAAAAGAGGAAGACGCCCCGTGTCAGTCAGTCAGTCAGTCAGTCAGTCGCGGCGGCTTCCAACCGCGCTCGTTTTTTTTTCGACTCTGGAACTTTTGCGGGACCCCACTCATTTGCGCGTGAGAGAAAGAACAACGACACAACAATAACACACTTGAATTGTTTTATACAAACATTCATCATGTCGTCTGAAATCCCGCTCAAATCGGCCCCGGATGCCGCTCCGAGCAAGCCCGCGAACAAAGCGCAGAAAGAGGCGCAGAAGATCAAAGAGATGCACGACGCGCAGCTGAGATTAGCGCTCGCCGCTCGAGAGAGGCAGAAAGAACGCCAGGCGAAATTACTGGCGGAACTGGAGAAAGGAGGGGAGAAAGGGAACGACGCGCACGCGATTTCCCGCGACGCGTTAGAGCAGATGATTAAGGAGTGCGCGCCGGGAGAAACGTTCGACGAAGACGTGAAAACTGCTCTGTTACATTTAGCCGACGATTTCGTGGAAGAAGTGGCGACGCAGTCACACAGACTGGCAAAATTGCGAAACGCGGATGTCATCGATGTTAAAGATGTTGCTTTGCATTTAGAACGAGAGTGGGACATTGTCGTCCCGGGGACATCCGGCGAGGAGTTGAAACCGTACAAAAGACCGCAGAAACCCGGGACACAAGTGCAGAGAGAGATGAAAGTGAGGAAATCGATGGCGAGAGCGGTGGAGGCGAATATTTTGCAAGAAAAGGAGAGAAGAAGAGAGGAGAGACGGCTGGCGAAGTTGCAACGACAGGCGCAAGCTGGAGCGGGCGGGCAGAAGGAGGAGGAGAGCGAGAGCGATTCAAGCAGCGGGAGCGACGAGGATTAAACGCGCAAAGAACAACACACACACACACACACACAGAGTATGTGTGTGATAGATAGAAAACCATTGTTGGTACCTAGGTAACACATACATTAACACGAAAGTATAAAGCTATGTCGATTGAGGTATATCTTCAACGGCATCTTCATCTGCGTCCTCCCGAACGTCACCACACATAATCCAACGAGCAGAAACACACGCCAAAGATATAAGTGAAAACACCATCCAAGACCAAGTGATAAACCAATGAAACTTTTCCGTAACGAGAGCAAAAGTAAGGATAACAAAGGTAGGAACAACTAAAAACGTCGCCGCATACCACGACAAGCGCCATTTGAAATCATCCATCTTTTATGATACTCTCTCCGCAACCAACCAGCCCCAATAGAAACTTAAAAGTAAATTGACTAAACTGCAGAGAATTCTAGCAGCTTTCAGAATCTAAGCTTTGTTTCTAGAGTAACTTGACCTGTGGTGAGACTCCCGCGACGGACGCGTTTAGAAACTCCAAGTAGAAAAAGTTTAACGAACGTAAGAAAGCTTCGAGAATTCCTTTCTTCTTTACTCACGAGCGTTGCCGAAGGCGGCGACTTTCGTTGATTACGACGAATAACGAAGGAGAGGAAGTGCTCATGCTCCCTTTTCCCGCATTGGATTACGAATGCTTGTTTTGAAAGTGTTTCGTCGCGCGCGTTTGAAAAGTGAGGATATTTGAAGATTCGATGAGGAGTTGGTCTGACGAGAAAAATGTCAACAAAACGAGTCCATATATTACGCGCGCGACGTAATAGCAGCGCGACGTGAGGCGAGTGGTCGGAAATCCTTTCTGGAGTCTGGTTATAACGATGACCTACGCGTGAAAAGTACACTTCACGCGCGCGCACACATATATAGTCGTACACAAAACGCCGTGTTATTCTATTTCTATTCTCTATACGCGGCGGCGAAAATCACACCTCGTTTTCGTTCAACAGCATATTCGGGATGGTATTTTCAATCGGAAACTTCCTCCCACTCTCCGGGCACTCCAAATGCCCTTCCACCACGGTCACTTCCAGTAAGGCGTGATGGACCGTTTTCAAAAACGTCTCGTTCTCGTTGCAATCCGGCGGAATCTCCTCCGGTAAGCCCTCCACGTTCAGCTGTTTCGCCGCTTCCACGAACGCCGTCCAGTCCAATTTCCCGAGCATGTGCACGATAAACGGCCCGTTAAATTCGCTCTCGTTCGTTTCTGTTTTCGTCGCGACGATTCGAAGCGGGTACCCGTTCGTCACCCCTTTCGCGTTGCACGCGAGCATGTTGTGCGCCAACAGCCTCATATCGTCGTTTTAAGTCACTCTTCTTCTTCCCCTTGCTGCTGCTGCTGCTGCTTGTGTGTGCACTTCGTCGTCTTTGTGTCTCTTTTTCAACTGCTCTCTGCTTTTTGTCACGACGTTCTTTTTTTTTTGTGCAAACAACACAGGACAGGAGGCAGGAGGCGAAAAAACCATACTAAAACTCAAAGCGAAAAAAGTCCTCCTCTCTCTCGGTCCTCCTCCTCCCTTTTTTTTTTCTTTTTTTTTTGGTCTTCTTCTTCTTCTTCTTCTTTCAAACTTCTTCTTCTTCTTCTTCTTCTTCTTCTTCTTCTTCTTCTTCTTCTCGAGAAGAGTCCTCTCTTTTGTCACTCGTAAAAAAAGTAAAAAAAAAAGAAAGGAAGGAAAAGACCGCCAAATAATAAAAAGCCATCATCATCCACACGAGAGGAGAGAGCCCAAAGCGTACACTGGAAAAGGCGTATTCTAGAGAGAAGGAGGAGGGCGTTGTGTCGACCACCAAAAGGCGAAAGAAGGCTTTTTTAGAAACGCGAGAAGAGAGCAGCGGGGTGGTCGACGACGCACGCCCGAATCGTCGTCATGGCTGCAGAGGAGGAGGACGCATCGTTGTCGTCTCTGTCGTCTCTCGGCGTCAGGAGGGAGAAATTGCGGTCGATTGAACGAGTCGAATCCGTCGCGCTGGAACGCGAGGCGCGGTGCGCGGTGGTACCGAAAGAATGGTTCGAGGCGTGCCTGTCGTACCTGAGAGGGGACACGGAGAAGAAACCAGAACCGATGGATATCGCGTGCTTAGTCGATGAGAACGAGGAATGGGAAAGAGAGGACGACGTGAAAGTGTTTGGAGCGTTGTTGCCAAAGTTGAAAGAAAACTTGAAGGAGAATAGAGATTACGCGGTGGTAAGAGAGGCGACGGCGGAAAAGTTGACGAACTGGTTCGGAGCGGTGCGTAATTCGAGAGACGGACGCGAGGTGATGCACGTGTTGAGGGAATGCGTGAGTGAGGGCGAGGGTGGTTTCAACGACAACAACAACAACAACAACAACAACAACAACGCGAGTGAACGTTTATCGCCCAGGAAGTTTACGAGACGCAGCGCGACAACCGCGAAAAGAGCGGCGAGGTGCGAAGTGTACAGACCTAAAGTAACTTTGGTGTACTTTGAATCGAGTAATGATAGTAATGTTAATAGCAACAACAACGTAGAGCAACAGCAGCAGCAACAACAACAACAACAGCACGGGTTCTTAGCGCGGTTGAACCCATTTACATCTACATCATCTTCTGCACCGTCGAAAGAAGGAAAAGTTCAAGTGCGCAAAGCAATCATGTACGCGTCGGCGAACGATAGAATAGAAGACATGCAAAACGTTGCCAGAGAAGCTTTTCTCAATAACATTGGTGACGACAAGAAGAGAAAGAAAATAAAACTATTCGATTTGACTGGCGGGTTGAAAGGCGAGGTAGATTTGTGCGAAGCGTTTTTAGGAAAGAAAGTGAGCGGCAATGACGCAAACGGGGCATTTTCTATCAGCGATGGACAAGAGGTTTTAGTTGAAATTGTTGACGCCGCCGACGCCGCCGACACCGCCGCCGACGATGATTATTTAGTGGACAAAGCTAAAATTGACGAAGAAATCAGAAACGCATTTCAAAACCATCACAATAGCGTAGAAGAGGAACAAAGAAGACAACCAAAGACGACGACGACGACGACGCTTGGAACTCAAACGTTTGAGAGATTTGAGAGATTCGACAACGATGACGAAGATTTGTACGGCAGCGAGCCGCAACTCGATAAACATATGACGGACATCGAGCAAACCATTACCAACACTGTTTCCTCGCACACACACAAAAATGCTCTGAACGAAGACGACATGACCATGGCGAACGATTCCGATCGAGCGCCGAAACGTATGACTTTAGAACCGATCGCGTTACCATCCACGTCACACTCTTTCGGGTTAGCGTCACCGAAAAATGAAATCGAAACCGACCGAGCGAAGCTGAAGCACGGCACTCGTGGGAAAGCCGGTTTGCAAAACTTGGGAAATACGTGTTTCATGAACTCGGCATTGCAGTGCTTGTCGCACACGTCGATGTTGACGGATGCGTTTTTATCCAACGCGTACGTAGAAGATATCAACGAAGATAACCCAATTGGTATGGGTGGTAAACTCGCGAAGGAGTACGGAAAGCTCATAACGGCACTTTGGCGCGATGGAGCTGTCTCCGTCGCACCTCGCGCATTCAAATCTGCTTTGGCAAAATTCGCACCTCAATTTAGTGGGTACAACCAACAAGACGCGCAAGAGCTCTTGGCATTTTTGTTGGACGGTTTGCACGAAGACTTGAACCGCGTGAAGGTGAAACCGTACGTGGAAGAAAAAGATGCGGCTGGGAGAATGGATGCGGATGTGGCCAAAGAGCATTGGGAGAATCATTTGGCGAGGAATAACAGTCGAATCGTGGATGCGTTTCAAGGCCAATACAAATCGACGTTGGTGTGTCCGGATTGCGAGAATAGATCCGTGAAATTTGATCCATTCATGTATTTGACCGTGCCTTTACCGACGACGAGAGAGCGTGAATTGAAAGTGACGATTGTATTTGGTGATCAGCCGGAGTTGAAACCAGTGAAAGTTGTCGTAGTCGTCGACAATGAAGGTTCCGTCAAAGATTTGGAGAAGAAACTTTTTGAAATATTGGCGGGAGAGAACGAAGAAGGTATTAGCAGTAAGGTTTCTGAATCGACGCATCGTTGGGCGATTGCGGATATATTCAAGGCAAAAGTGTATAAATTCTTCGATCCGGACGCGAAAGTGCGCGAGATTTCCGATAAAGACGTCATATTCGCCTATTGCTTACCAAAGGTGGAGAATCAAAACGAAGGCGAGTTGTTCGCGTTGGTGTGTCATCGCAAACCGTTGGCGTCGGCGACGAAATCACCGTACTTTCGATCGAGTTATTCCGGATACGAAACTCGAGCGTCCTCGATTGTGTCAACGCACGATGAGAACGAACTCATAGGGTTTCCATTGTTGATTCCGACCTCTGTCGCGAGCGAAGATACGATTGAAGCGAAAGAGACGATTGAAGACTGGATCGAGAAATTTTCCATCGCGCATTTTTCATCCTCGACGTGCGAAAACAACGACGATGTCGCAACCGAAGACGCAGCCATGGTAGAAGGAGGAAAACACAAGGAAGACCAGCAACGTGCTGAGTTTGCGGAAAAATGCGCAGGAAAATCGTTCGCTTTGCGCAAATCACTCTCAGAATGGTACGAACCGAAGCAATCCAATGCGGAGTTTTTGAAGAATAAATCCAGCGAAGACGACGCGATTACTTTAGACTCCACCAGGAGTGGGACGTTCTCGCTCTCAAACTTCTACGGCAATACCACGAACACAGTCTCAGACTCCTCGCCGGATAAGCAAGACGAAAGAGCGTCTTCTTTACCGAACATTGCCGATAAGAGTGCACCAATTTTCGCGTACTGGAAGAAGAACCACGAAGACGCGTTTGAGAAGTGCGTTCGCAAACACGACTCACTTCTTCAATATGAGAAACGAAATTTGGGTCCCGCTCCCGCTGCCAAGAAAACTCCTCTCAGCGCATGCATGGAGCACTTCATCAAAGAAGAACCGTTGGGCGAGGACGACATGTGGTATTGTGGCAAGTGTAAAAAACACGTCCCCGCCAAATGTTCTATGAACATTTGGCGCGCGCCTCCCATTTTAATTTTACACTTGAAACGGTTCTCCTACAGTCGCTCGTGGAGAGATAAAATCGACGTGAAAATTGGTTACCCGTTGGAAGATTTTGACATCTCTCCATTCATTGCCGAAGACGCCTTATTCGTCGACGAAGACTCGGACCTTCCAAAATCCACCGTCTATGACCTCTATGCTGTTGTCAACCACTACGGCTCCATGGGTGGCGGTCACTACACGGCCTACGCCAAACACGCCGAAAGTGGTTCCTGGCACTCATACGACGACTCCATCTGTCGCCCAATCGATGTCAGCTCGGTCCAAGAGTCCAACGCCGGCTACGTTTTGTTCTACAAGCGCAAAGATTTTGAGATGCACCGACCAATGTCGCGTGTCGATTTGAGTCTCGATGACGAAGAAGGAAATCATCATCATAACTTGTTACGGCAACAAAACGAGAACGATGGAAAAGATAGCAGCCCGGACTTTATCCTCGGAGCGAACGGAGAAGATGTGGATAACGAATCGTTGCTCGACACCATGGACGTATCTTCATAGAAAATAGAAAATTGTTTTAGTCATTACATTACAAAAGGTCCATACACACAAAAATACACAGAGCAGAGAGAGGGAGAGGGAGAGATCCAAGTAGCATGGCTGGTAACAAGCGGAAAGCTTCCTCTTCCTCCCCGAATAAACCCGCTACCAAGAAGAAGACGACATTTACAACGGAAGAAACAAAGGAAGATGAAATTTGTAACAACCCAATCGGGTTCCAATTCCAAGTCTTACACACGGACGGTCGCGCTCGGTACACCAATCTCACCCTCCCACACTATGATTGCTTCACCCCGATGTTCATGCCCGTTGGGACACAAGGATGTGTGAAAGGATTAACGTCTGAACAACTAGAAGAGATTGAGTGTCAAGTTATTTTAGGGAATACTTACCATTTGGGCCAAAGGCCTGGGAAAGACTTGTTTCTCGAGTGCGGAGGATTGCACAAGTTTATGGGTTGGAACAGAGGTCTATTGACCGACTCTGGTGGGTTTCAAATGGTTTCGTTAGCTGATTTATCGGACGTGACGGAAGAAGGAGTGACGTTTCAATCACCAATCGATGGGAAGAGTGAAATGTTGACGCCGGAGAAATCGATGGAAATACAAAACGCCATTGGCGCGGACATTATCATGGCGTTGGACGACGTCGTATCAAGCGTAAAAATTAGCAAGGAAAGATTTGAAGAGGCGACGCATAGGACGACCAGATGGATCGATCGGTGCATTAAAGGGCACAAAAGGGCGAAAGAGCAGGCGTTGTTTGGCATAGTCCAAGGCGGCTTGGACGATCGATTGCGAGATATATCTTTGAAAGGCTTGTTGAAACGAGGGAAGGATTTACCCGGGTTTGCCATCGGCGGTTTGGCTGGAGGTGAAGGGAAAGAAGATTTCTGTCGCGTATTGGAAATTGCGCTCCCGAAATTACCGTTCAATAAACCCAGGTACGTCATGGGTATAGGATACCCGATCGATATCGTCATTTGTACGGCGTTTGGCGGCGACATGTACGATTGCGTCTTCCCTTCACGAACGGCTCGGTTTGGCAACGCCTTAGTTCCTGAAGGCACTTTACGATTAAAACAAGCTCAATACAAAACCGACGAACGCAAAGTCCAAGAAGATTGTGATTGCATATGTTGCTTGAACTACACGAGAAAAGATTTGAACAAAATCGCCGGCAAAGAAACTGAAGCAAGCATAGTATTGACCTACCACAATTTGCGGTATCTCATGCGGTTGTGTGAGCAAATGCGAAAGGCAATCGAAAAGAAAACGTTCAAAGAGTTTTGCATTCAATTTACGAAGAAACTGTATAGTTTAGAAAAAGACGGCATACCGAAATGGGTTTCCGACGCGTTTGCAAAAGTAGACATAGATGTTTTGAAGTAACAGAGAAGGAGTAGAAGAAAGCAGCGCATACATAATATTAAGAATCTTATACAGAATACGTATGTGGTGGCAATATGAATCGCCTTTTGATGTTTGTTTTCAGTCGTAAAGCAGTAAAGTCGGAAGCATACGAGGCTTCGGAAATACACGCAGTCAGACCATTTTTTTGTTTTTTATTTGTTTTTTTTCCGTTGGGTTGTGTTCAGAGAGAACTTAAAATTTACGCCGAGGTAAATTTGGTGACCGCCTTGGTCCCTTCGGAGACGGCGTGTTTGGCCAATTCGCCCGGCAAGATCAATCGAACGGACGTTTGGATTTCTCTAGACGTCACGGTCGGCTTCTTGTTGTATCTGGCCAACTTGGCGGCTTCTGTCGCGATCTTTTCGAAGATGTCGTTGATGAAGGAGTTCATGATGCTCATCGCCTTGGAGGAGATGCCGGTGTCCGGGTGCACTTGCTTCAAGACCTTGTAGATGTAGATCTTGTAGGTCTCGACCTTCTT
>MDSZ01213567.1_pt1 | contig 44384 bp, 33 predicted proteins | sample 811201 | NCBI WGS metagenome assembly MDSZ01 (sample SAMN05326647, study PRJNA326480) | marine metagenome | isolation source: seawater | place: Indian Ocean: North | collected 2010 | reverse complement strand
TGTGTGTGTGTGTGTGTGTGTAAGTGAGTAAAGGAAAAAGAGAAAGAGAGAAAAAAAAGAGAGAGAGAGAGAGAGGTGAAGAGGAGTTCATTTGAGAGGCCGGAAAGACAAAAAGAGAGAGCCCGGGGCAGCCAAAAAAGATAAAGTTGTCTGTCGCCACGCAGCCAAAAAAACCTCAAAAATTCTTCTTTTCCTTTGGAGAAAGGATTCAATAGATATGTCGTTCACCACGCACGCGCACTCCATCCGAATCTCGCAACCGACCACGACGAGAAGACGAACCGCGAACACTTCTTCCTTGTCCGTTCGCGCGTCAGCCTCAAGTCAAAGAAACTCTTTCACTACGTTTAGCAGCAGTTTTTACCAAAGACACAAAAATCGAAACCAATCGAAGACGACGACGACGACGACGACGACGACGACGACGACTTTTCTTATTAATAAAAGAAGCTTCGTGAGAGACGCCATCGTATCCAAAGCTATCGAAGTGGAAGATGAAGACGATGACAACAGCGCGTCTGATGCCATTGAAGTTGAAGATGAAGACGAAAACGATAGCATGTCTGATACAGAAGTAGTAGAAGGAGAAGAGGATTCAGAAGGAGCGGACGAATCGTCCTCGTTGAAGGAGTCCCAGTTTACCTCTTATTTCGCAGAGTTGATGGAAAATTCTGATAACGACGTGGACATGCTGGCCAAGTTCCAAACGGAAGTCATGGCTTTGGAAAAGTCCGTGAAAGATATGGAAGCGCAAGTTCAAGGCGAACAAGACCAAAAGGCGGCTATTCAAGATCAATATATGCGATCTGTGGCGGACTTCCAAAACTTCCAAAAGAGAACGGCAAAGGAAAAAGCAGACTTGGCGCCGGCGGTGAAATCGAAGATGATCGAAGCTATGTTGCCAGTGTTGGATAACTTTGACTTGACAGCGAAAAACGTCAAGGGAGAAAACGAAGGAGAAGAAAAAATAATCAAAGGATACCATCTGCTTCACAAGCAATTGCTTGAAACATTAGAAGCCGAGGGATTGAAAGTGGTTCCTGGTGAAGGCGAACCGTTCGACCCGAACATGCATGAGGCAATCATGAGAGAAGAATCGGAGGATGTAGCGGAAGACCATATCATGGAAGAGTTCAGAAAGGGTTATTTAGTGGGTGAAAAGTTAGTGCGTGCCTCCATGGTTAAGGTCAGTAGTGGTAAACCATAAATTGATATGTAATGAAAATGTTCTAACTTACACAGACAATAATCGCACACCTATCTATAAGTTATGATGATGAAAATTCATCGCAATACGCATATCAATTACTCAAATAACTGTTATATAATTACATATACTAGTAGTTTCCTATATAGCGTCCATATATATATATATATATATATTAAGAAACCTTCGCTTGTAAATGATCTTTTTCTTTTCATGCTGAAAGCGGTTTCTTCATGACGATCAAATACATCGGAGAGAAGATACCCAAGTCACCAGATTTCTCGAGGTTCACCGCTGCTTTAAGCAACATGGTGTGAACAGCCTGCGTACCCTTCGGCGCGAACCCAACAAACTCTAATAAACCAGTCAATAGGTGCGTCAAATAAGCAGCTCTACGAGCAGATTTCATGGCTTGTTGCCACGGAATACCACCCGTCGTCGCGCGATCAAAAGTCAAAGTGACTTCAAAACCAGCACCTTTCGCGGCTTGAATGCAATCTTCTATCGTGCGGACCTCTGGAAGAGCGTTACCTTCCGCAATACCGTCGACAATGTCTACATGAGTTTTGTTTGAAGGGTCGTATTTATCTGTTCGCAACCATTCGTATGAAGCAAAGGAAGCGCCTGGCTTCAAGACGGCAAAGACTTGCTCGTACAACGCTTGTGTGTTACTCGCGTGGCACGCCGCCTCAATCGCGTACGCACCGTCAAACTTTCTGTCCTTGAAAACTTTCGTCAAATCCATAAAGTTACCTTGGATAATCTCCGTCAAATGTTCTAACTTTGCCGCCTTGTTCAATGTTTCACATCTGCCAACTTGGTATTCATTAATCGTAATACCAGTAACTTTACCACCGGTTCCTTTGACGATATTTCTCATTGGGCCACCAACGCCACACCCGAGGTCCAACACATTCATCCCTGGTTTCAAGCCGATATTCTCCGCGATGGCAAGTTCTTGGCGAATAATGGACTTTTCAAAAGACTCTCCTTTCTCTCTCGCCGCAAAGTGGAACGATTCACCCCACCCGTACTCGTAAAAGTCCGTGATCAAGGAGTAAAACTTGTTCACAAAGTCTGGAGTGGACAAGATTTTCGATCCAACGCCTTTCCCATCTTCTTGTTCGAAGAAGGCGTTGTAGGACTGAATCCCAGCATCGACTAAACTCTTGGACATGGCGCCAGTTTTGCCGGAGAAGACGTGGAACGGGTTCTTACGGAACCAGGATAATTTTACGGCGACATACAAAGAACCCGAAACGCCAATAATGGTCATAGCGGTCTTCATATTATCGTTGTTACTATTACTACTCATCGTCTGTTGTATATTTGATGAGATTTATCGATTCCAAGAAAAAGGGAGATCAAAAGGTCACGGAACGACGATATTTTTTCTTATAAGAAGTGTTTGAAATGCTCGTAAAGAACTCTGTGCTGTAATCGATCGATCGATCGAACGAACGAATGAACGGACGAATACCTTCTTCTTAACCGACACTTTCGAACGCGACCAAAGGTATGACGATATCGGCTAGGGTGGGTTCAGGTAATCTTTTTTTTCTTTTTTTGTCCTCTAAAAGTTCCTCAAGCTTAAGTTGAATGTTGAATTGAATGTTGAATGTTGAGGCCGTCTTTTAGCTCACTCGCTCTTCTTTTTTTCCTTTTTTTCCCTCTTTCTCTCTCTTTCTCTCTTTCTCTCTCTTTCTCTCTCTCTCTCTCTCTCTCTCTCTCTCTGTGAGCGTTTCGTGTTTTGTCACAGTTCTTTTACGTACCGCATAAAAAAAACGAATGTCCGCCGCCGCAATGAGACTTGTGACCAACACATTGCACGGAGGAGTTCACTTTCAATATTGCTATTGCGCGAAGATGCATCGACAGATCGGAGGATGTGGGTCGTCGTCGTCATTAGCGACACCAGCGTCGTCGCTTTATAACTGTCGTCTTCTTCGTCCTCAAACAATAATGGCTCCTCCTCCTGCTAAACGGGGGCGACATAGCAGAATAATAGTATCGTCGGCATCATCATCATCATTACATCCTTCAACAGAAATGAAAGAAGTTGCAGTGCTCGGCTCTGGCGCAGCTGGGTTGACGGCGGCATATTTCGCCGCCGTCACTCAAAAGTCAAAAAAGAATTTTGTTAACACAAAAGTCACCGTATACGAAAAAACGAAAGAGAGTGGGAAGAAAATTTTAATGTCCGGAGGAGCGCGGTGTAACGTGTTACCAGTGGAAGCGAGCATAAGCGATTACGTCACGGACTCTAATCCTCGCTTAGCCAAAGCTATTTTACAAAGTTGGACGATTCCAAATTGTTTGTATTGGCTTCAAGACGAGGTGCAAATCGAACTTGGCATCGAACACACGACGAACAAATATTTTCCTCTTTCCAACTCTTCGAGAGAAGTGAGAGATAAACTCGTTGAGGCGTGCAAGCGAGAGGGCGTTGTGTTTCAGTACGAAACAAACGTGAAGAGAATTACGAAAAATGAAGCGAATGATACGTGGGTTGTGAATACCGAGGACGGAAAAGATATCGAAGCAGACGTTTTGGTGTTATCGATGGGTGGCTCCTCCTTTCCAGCGGTGGGGACAGACGGAACGGGATACGTCATCGCCAAGAGAGATTTGAAAGTTGGGGTGAACCAACCGTATCCGGCGCTAGTGCCTTTGGTTGGTGAGCATCCAGGCGGCGAATATCTTCCGGGCGTGTCGCTCGATTGTCAAGTAAAGATAAAAAATGTTGAAAAGAAGAAAGCGAAGCAAGCGCCGAGGATGGGTTTCCTGTTTACGCACAAAGGATATTCTGGTCCGTCGATTTTAGATTTAAGCCACAATGTGGTTAAAAGTATCGCAGATGATGACGGTAATAGTAATAATGATAGTAGTCGTAGTAGTAAACTGGTCGTGAACTGGAATCCGTCGTGCGATTGGAACAAAGTTTTAAGTCCGGGCAAGAGCGGTTCTGACTTGGTCGTCAGACGCTTGAAGCCGCTCTTACCAACGCGTTTGTGCGAAGCGCTTTTGAAAGAAGCAGATATAGATTTGAACACGAACGTGTCAAACTTACCGAAGAAGAAAAGGGTGCATTTAATTGACATTCTTTCGAATTATGAAATCAAAGCGACTGGTCACCAAGGCTACAAAAAAGCCGAGGTGACTGGTGGCGGTATAGCACTTGAAGGCATCAATACCAAAACCATGGAACTGAAAGAGATGAAGAATATTTACGTGTGTGGAGAAATATGCGATATCTTCGGAAGAATTGGCGGGTTTAATTTTCTTTGGGCATGGACGAGTGGACGGTTAGCTGGTATTAGTTGTTGTAAGTAGAAGTAGTTGCAGTATGTAGTTTGTAGTAGCAAAGTTGGTCCATCTCCTCTTTTTTTCCTTTTGGGCTCCTTCGTCCTTCTTCCAAAACTTACTCGTACATAAAAACTCAATTTTAGGGCACAGCGAAAAGTCTGCCGTCAAAAAAGTTCCTATCTTTGAGAACCCACAAAGATAAATACCCAAAAAGCGCGTTTACAACACACATAGTACGCAGTCAACAAGTAAAGAAGAAAGACACGTCAAAGATGGAGTTACAATCGCATCCGGTGATTCCAAAGAAAAAACCCGTTTTAGTCTGTATTCTCGACGGATGGGGCGAGAACGATGTCAAAGACGAGTATAACGCCTGTCACGTGGCGAACACGCCGACGATGGATAAATTACGCGATCGAGGATCAAAATACTATCGCTCCGTGCGAGCGCACGGGAAAGCCGTCGGATTGCCCACGGATGCTGACATGGGAAACTCAGAAGTTGGTCACAACGCACTAGGTGCCGGTAAAATTATCGCGCAAGGGGCTTCTTTAGTAGACATCTCTCTCGAAAAAGGTACCATGTTTACCGACGCCGGGTGGAACTACATTAAACCGGCGTTTGCGTCCAACACGTTGCACTTGATTGCGTTGTTGTCAAACGGCGGCGTGCACTCCCGTTACGACCAACTCTTAGGCGTCATGAAAGGAGCCGTGAAAGATGGGTGCAAACGCATGCGCTTGCACATTCTCACGGATGGTCGAGACGTCCCAGACGGAACATGCCACGAGTATCTCGCGACTTTAAAAAAGGATTTAGACGACTTCACAGAAGGAGGATGCGATGCAAAAGTTGCTTCTGGAGGGGGTAGAATGAGCGTGACTATGGATCGATACGAAGCTGATTGGGGGATGGTTGAAAGAGGGTACAATGCGCACATTTTGGGCGAAGCTGAACACAAGTTTACTGACGCTACGGTGGCTTTGAAAACGTTGAAAACAGATGATGTTTCCGATCAATATATCCCTGCTTTCGTCATCGTCGACGAAGCCGGTGCTCCGGTTGGTGCCGTACAAGACGGGGATGCTGTCGTGTGCTGCAACTTTCGCGCTGATCGCGTCGTTGAGATTTCAAAAGCGTTAGAGTACGAAAACTTTGATTCATTCAATAGAAAACGTTTCCCAAAGATGTTATATGCCGGCATGATGCAATATGACGGTGATTTGCACTTGCCAACGAACTATCTCGTCCCACCGCCTTTAATTGAGAGAACGTCTGGTGAATATTTTGCCAAAAATGGTTTGCGAACTTTCGCGTGCTCGGAAACGCAAAAATTTGGGCACGTTACCTTCTTTTGGAATGGAAATCGATCCGGATATTTTGACGAAGCGTTGGAAACGTTTGTCCAAATTCCTTCGGATAATTGCCAATTCAACGAAAAGCCGTTGATGAAAGCGAGAGAAATTACAGCCGCTGGGAAAGAAGCCATGTTATCTGGTAAGTACGACGTAGTTCGCGTGAATTATGCGAATCCAGACATGGTTGGTCACACGGGCGACCTCGCCGCTACAATCTCTGCCTGCGAAGAGTGCGACGCCTGCTTGAAAGAATTGTTGGATTTGGTGGATGAATTGGGAGGTGTATTTTTGGTCACTGCAGACCACGGCAACGCCGACGACATGGTACAAAGAAGCAAAAAGAAGGAGTGCTTGAAGGATGCCGATGGTAATCCTCTGCCGTTGACTTCTCACACGTTGGCCCCGGTTCCAGTTGCCATTGGCGGCCCGGGTTTACCAGCGAGCATCGAGATGAGAGACGATTTACCTGAAGCCGGTTTGGCAAACATCACCGGAACCTACATCAACTTGATGGGTTACTTAGCTCCGGACAAAATGGAGCCTTCCTTGATCAAATGGTAAAAAGTGTATGTATATATGCCAAACTTTGAGACCCAGGGGATATGACCTCTCGATTCGACGTTTTAATATTTTTTTCTAACTGTTCCCTCCTCCACATAACATACAATTTTTAGTTTTTTTCTTAAAACCGACAGTTAAAATTTTTATTCTTCCGGAGCCGAAGCGACGCAATTCCACACCAAGGGACACCCCGAAAACAAAATGCCTTCTAAAGGCGTCCAAAAGAGCGATTTCGACGACTGTGTCCAAAACCGAACGTTTCGAACAGCGGACAAAAGGTTCACCGTCCTGAAAAATGTTTTGGTGCCCGATGCCAACGTGGACGATCGATATCGCCGTATGGACGTGACCATCGACCGGGACACCGGACGGCTAGCGGAGTGCTCAATTTTGGAGGATGGAAAGAGTTCGAAGAAACAAAAGACGACTGACGGAATGGATGAGGATATGCACGGAGAAAACACTGACTATATCGACTGCACGGAACGCATGCTCACTCCCGGCTTAGTCAACGGCCACACGCACTCGGTCGAGCACTGGCTCCGTGGGGGGATCCCTCCTTTGCCGCTTGAGATGTGGATATTTCAGCTGGTGATGAATGAACCGAGAGGCTCGAAAGGATGGTTTGAAGAAAATTCGTGGATGGAAACGCCAAGTGCGATGATTGCGATTTCGTCTTTGATTTGCGGGATAGAGACGTTGTTGAGCGGAGGGACGGTGATTATGGATCACTTGTTGTGTAGGAACGTGGATGATGTGGAGGCGGCGGTGACGGCGTATAAGGCGCTCGGGTTGAGATGTTTCGTGGCGCCGATGTTAGACGACGACGGGACGTTGTATCATAACTACTGCCCGTTGGCGAAAGACGCGAAGGAGAGATTGGAGGCGTGCAACGGGTGCGGGTGTTGCGGTGGGTTAGATAAGAACGGGTGCTTTCGGACGAAGAAGAGCGAATACGACCCGGAAAAGCAGGCGAGGAATTTGAAGTTGTGGGAGGAAGCGGTGGAGAAATTTCATGATCCAGAGAACGGAGTGAACATTGCCATCGGACCAGTGACGTGTTTTAGTGTGAGTTTTGGGATGTTGAAAAGCGCGGCAGAGTTGAGAAAAAAGTATGATTTGTGCGGACACATACATCTGTTGGAGACGAGGGCGCAAGCATTACAGTCGCAACAATTTTTGCAAGATAACGGGTGCGAAGGTTCTTCGGTGAAACTGTTGGAGAAGACGGGGTTTTTGAGCTGCGCGGGAACGTCGCTCGCGCACGGCGTGTGGTTGACTGACGAAGAATGTGAGATTGTTTCGAAAGCGGATGCGACTATCGTGCACAACCCGTTGTCGAATTTGCGCTTGGGTTCTGGCATCGCGCCCTTGCGAAGGTACAAAAACAACGGAGTTAAAGTGTGCTTGGGTGCGGACGGTTCTTGCAGTTCTGACGGACAGGATATGCTCGAAGTCGTGAAGATTGCGAATTTTTTACCGTGCGTGGAAACTCCGGATTATAAACTCTGGCCGTCACCCAGAGAGACGTATTTGAAGCTCGGGTGCGAAAATGGATATCATAGCGTGAACTTAGGAGGAGGAGGAAAAGGGAAGAGAAGTGGCGGGAAAATCGAAAAAGGTTGCCTTGCGGACGTGTGCTTGTGGGATTTGACGTCTTTGGCGCTTTTGCCGAAAACGGATCCGCTTGGTTTGCTCGCAAGAGGAAGCAGAGCGCAAGGCGCGGGTTGCGGATCGACGCTCGCTGAGTGTTGGGTAAACGGAAAGAGAGTGGTCGAGAAAGGCGAAATCGTCGGATGCAACGTGAAACTATTGAGAAAAATCTTAGCGGACGCCCAAAATTACATACACGAAGAAGGGAAAGCGTTGCGTCCGGAATCGAGCGACTTAACGAGACGGGCAGAGAAAGAGTATCGCGCAGCTCTTTGTTTGCCCATTGAAAACGATGTTGCGGCAACCATGACGAAAAAAGGACACATTCCGCCGCTGCCTCCGATATTGTTCCCGCAAGACCGAACGATTTATGACAGTACTATTTAAACAGTGGTACCTACCATTAATGCTATGAACATTCTTAATATTGTCTATAGGACTGTTACCCGGGTACCCGGGTACCGGTACCTGAGGTACCATACATATAAATAAAGCAGCATTTTTCCATTTCCTTTTGTCTAAAACTCCCCAGAAAAAGATTATCGAAATGTTCGCGCAACATCACGCGAGAAACTCCGTCTTCACTGGTAATAATAAAAAGAACTATGCGACAGAAAGGAGAATAGGAAGAACAATGGATAATAAAAAGAATACGAGCACGTCTGCAACATCAGCGTCGTTATCACCACCGTCGTGGACTGAATTACAAAAAAAATCACAACATACCGAAACTGGGTTGAAAATGAAAAGCCAATCAGAACTGAGAAAGGAAGGGAGAGCCGAAGCGCACACAGATAATCTGTTATATTTATACAACGCGAAATCAGAAGACGAGGTCCGTTTGACTTTATACCGAGATAACGCGGCATGGTGTCCGTATTGCCAGAAGACTTGGTTGATGTTATTAATCAAACGAGTTCCTTTTCGCATTGAAAAAATCAACATGCGTTCTTACGGCGATAAACCTCAACAGTTTCTAGCGAAAGTTCCGAACGGTCTGTTACCTGCGATTGAGCTCGACGGCGAATTAATGACGGAAAGTCTTCAAATCATGGCACGAATCGAACGCGAGTTTCCCGGTCCGGAATATAAAGTCATGGTTCCGGAACAAGAGTTTGACAGAGTGAACCAACTGTTAGGAATGGAAAGAGAATTATTCGGAGCGTGGTGTGGTTTAATTTTTAGACCATCGATGCCATTTGGCGTTGGAGGGACGAGAGGAGCGTTCGAGGCAACGTTAGATCGTATCGAAGAAGCCCTGGGAGTAACTTCAGGACCGTGGTTCTTGGAAAATCACGAACATCCGAGCTTGGTAGATTTGCAGTTTGTCAGTCACGTGGAGAGAATGAACGCTTCGTGTTTATATTGGAAAGGACTAAACTTGCGAGGAAATAGCAGATGGAAAAATATCGAACGATGGTTTCAAGCATTCGAGGAGATTCCAGAGTATAGAGCCACAAAATCAGATTACTACACGCACGTGATGAACATTCCGCCACAATATGGACCTGGTTACGAGGACAACACGGCCGAAGTCAAGGAAGCGATGCGTATCATCAATGGAGAGGGAGATAGCTGGAGACTTCCGATTGAATTGAATACGAATTCTTTGGAACCTATTAATGTGTGCGATGTTGGAAAAGAAGTAGAGGCGCGACATGAAGCTGCGTATAAACTCATATCGAATTCGAAAAATGTTGCTAGATTCGCTTGTCGTGGTGCGAGCAAAGAGGGAAGTAAACAATTTTCGGCTCCACTTGCAGATCCATACGCAGTTCCAAACGAAAAATATGTCGACTCGGTCGATGCATGGTTGAGAGTTATCGCTGAAGCTATGCTCGACGGCTTAGCCGAGCCGCTACAACCATCAGAGCCGAAGAAGGACAAAGAAATTGCAAAGTGTTTGTGCTACTTGAGAGACAGAGTTGGAGTTCCGAGAGACATGACATATCCTGCCGCCATGCAATTTCGTGCACATCTCAACTGGGCCATCGATCAATTAGATTAGGACTAATTCTATAATCATTACTACTACTACTACTACTGCTTAGCGTTACACTACATTATTTCATGGCTACATACTGATCTCTAAAACATACATCATCCGCCTAAAAACTTTGCTCGCGTTCCAGGACGGTAGCATCCACCTTAACCAAAAAGTTTGTTCTCGTGACTGAATAGTGTCCATCGTCCGCGGTCGGTGCGTCATACGCCGACACTTGCGCGTCAAAACCCGCGCTTTCTAAGCATCCTTTGACAACTCCAGCGACAAAACTCGCGCAATTCATCCCTTTATAATCTTTTGGTACCGATATGAATCTGTTCACTAAAACGTCTCGATCTGAAATCATATACTCGTCGTCGTTATATATTTCCAGCGAATCCGCCGCGCGTCCAAACAGATTCTTCCAGACGTTGTTCTGAATGAACGTTAAGATTCCATTCAATCTCGTCTCTCGTCTCGTCGGTTTTTCTCTGTATGCTATTAATTCTAAAACTCTTCTCCCGACGTGCGCGCCTGCTTCTTCCAACTTCAACTCTAACTCGTTCGTGTCCGAAACGCGTTGTAAATGGTATTGGACGATTTCCGAAAAGAGAAACGCAAAGGCAGATAAAGAGACTTCATTTTTTCCCGAACTCAATGGTTGGTCCACGATTGGCTCTATCGAAGGCGAAGGCGCCATTCCTTTTCCCCGCGCGTGTGCACCGTTTTCTTTTTGAAGTTTCGGTTTCCCAATTATTTTCCTTTTCTTTTGTTTTCTCTCTCTCTCTCTCTCTCTCAAAACGAAGAAAAAAACAATCCACACTCCTCCGCTTGCCTTGCTGTTTTGAACGATAATAAAGAGAAAAGATGGGTACCGGCGAGCGAGGCAAAGGCCAACGACGACGGCAAAAAGCTCTGAGGGAAGGCAAGAGTTTCGACAAGAAGAACAACACGTTTCGAGAGCACGAAGTTTCCTTCGTGGAAAAGGCTCTGAAAGCCGACACCATGCTCGAAGCGCCATCTTCGTTTAAACGATTTATGCGCGCACAAGAGGAGATTAAAATGAGACAGATGAGACATGAAATCAAGAAAAGAAGAGAAAATGGGTTGGATATCAACGACTTAATAGTTGAGGATGATGCCGAAGAGGACGGCAAGAATGGAAAGAAAGAAGAGAAGAGCAGACGAGTCAAAAAACACAACGAGAACAAGACAAAGAAGGAACAAAAGAAAGAAAACGACGAAAAGAAATACGAAGGCTTTTACGACGAGGATCCCGCGAATGCTAGAGAATACACGGGGGTGCAGGATGATGTAGAAGCACCGCCTGCTTCAAAGACCGCTCAGAAGACGGGCGAGAAGGACGATGATGAATGCAGTGCTGACGAAGCAGAGGAGGAAGAAGATAGTGAAAGAAATGCCAACGATAATGGGGGTAACAGTAGTTTTAGCGGCGATTATGAAAGCGAAGACGTGGAAGAAGAAGTTCGAAGAAGAAACATGCCCGATAAAGGTGAAGAAGGTCATTTGTTCAGCGAAGGCATGCTCGGAGATAAAGGCAGAAAGACAAAGAAAGCAAAGAAGACAAAGTATAAATCACTTCGTGAGCGAAAGAAAGAAAAACGAGCACAAGCAAGGATACAAAAAGAAGAAAAAGACGAGTTTCTTGGAATAGTCAAAGAGCTTCCTAAGTTTGGAGAAGTTGCAGAGGCACCTCCACAGATAACCATTAAGAGGAAAGGTGGTGGTGCAAAAGTTGATATGAATGGAGGTGCTGGAAATCGTCAATCTAAAATTTTCGCCGACCTCATGTCTAAAGCAAATTCCAACAAGAAAAAGAGAAAGACTACGTCTCATCAAGGTCCTATTATTGGATTGAAGAAACAGCACGACTTGGCAGTCTTAAGAGAAGATTTAATTGCAAAATATAGAGAAATGAGGAATCGTCCATCAACAAATGGACGTGGTACATCCTTAGGAGTTAAAGAACCGAAGAGGAGATGAGCAGCAGCGAGGGGAGATATGTGTAGTTTATAGGTTATGTATTATTATATAGAATCGATATGAACCATAGGTATTAAATATTGTTTTTTCAAAAGAAGTCTTGGAGTGCTTGCATTTGTAAGTTTCCTTCTTGTAAGATGCGCAAAGAGCATGCAGTCGCTTTAATACCAGCGACAGTTGTGCATATCGGAACTTTCAAGCCAACAGCAGTTCTTCTCAACTCGCGACCGTCTGTTAAATCGTTCGCGTCACCAGAAGACGTGACAAACATCAACTTCAAGTCACCATCGCGCAAGATATCACCAATGTTCGGTCGGCCTTCGTGAATCTTCTTCACTTTTGTCACCTTAATGCCAGCGCTTCCTAAAGTGGTTGCAGTTCCGCCAGTTGACAAAACTTCAAATCCCATGTCTATGAGATCTTTAGCGACCGGAACCATAGCTTCCTTATCCGAATTTTTAACAGAGATGAACACTTTTCCAGACTTCGGCAACTTTTGTCCGCCAGCAATTTGAGCCTTGAAATACGCCCTCTCAAAATCAAAGTCAATGCCCATAACTTCGCCGGTTGATCTCATTTCAGGGCCTAACAATGTGTCACAGCCCGGGAATTTTTCAAATGGTAACACAGCTTCCTTCACCGAAACGTGCTTCGTGATTGGTTCTTCCATAAACCCAATCTCCTCGAGGGATTTACCAGCCATCACTAACGAAGCATATTTCGCCAATGGATGTCCAATCGCCTTGGAAACAAATGGAACCGTTCTTGAAGCTCTTGGATTCGCTTCAATAATGTATGGCGTACCATCTGGCATGACCGCATATTGCATATTCAACAATCCGACAACACCTAACCGTCGAGCAAGTTTCGGCGTCCATTCGCGAATCGTAGCTAAAGCTGATTCCGGAACCGTTTGGCTCGGCAAAGAGCACGCAGAATCACCAGAGTGCACCCCAGCTTGCTCGATATGTTCCATGATACCACCGATAACGACATTACCGAAAGAATCGCACAAAGCATCAACATCCAATTCCGTCGCTTGGTCGAGATATTTATCGACCAAAACTGGGCGTTCCGGATCAACTTCAACAGCCGTACCCAAATATCTCTTCAACTGCGATGGTGTGGAAACAACTTCCATCGCACGTCCACCGAGAACGTAAGACGGACGAACCATAACCGGGTAACCAACACGCTCTGCAGTACTTAAAGCTTCACCTTCGTCTATGCAAACACCCCCAGACGGTTGTCGAATATCGAGCTCCTTGAGGATATCCATCCATCGGTCGCGATCTTCCGCCGCATCGATTGAATCCGGTGGCGTGCCGAGAATGTGTGTCACGCCATTGCCCGATGCGGCTTGAATCGGGTTTTGCTTCAAAGCAGCCTCAAGTTTCGTAGCCAAAGATAACGGAGTTTGGCCCCCAAACTGTACGATTATACCTTCAGGTCGTTCAACTTCGCAAACGTTTAAGACATCCTCAACTGTGAGTGGTTCAAAATACAAACGATCGGAAGTATCATAATCCGTAGAAACAGTCTCCGGGTTGGAGTTCAACATGATGGTTTCGTAGCCAGCATCAGAGAGTGCGAAGGCGGCGTGGCAACAGCAATAGTCAAATTCAATACCTTGACCAATTCGGTTTGGTCCTCCACCAAGAATCAAAATTTTGCGTGCATTCGTTGGTTTCGCTTCGCAGTTGCCATCGTAAGAAGAATACATATACGGCGTGTCTGATTCAAATTCAGCCGCGCACGTATCGACACGCTTCATGGCCGCGACAACACCCAAGGATTTACGTTTTTGTCTAACATCGGCTTCCGTAGTTCCCGGGAAGGCTCTAGAGATTTGCACATCGGAGTATCCTCGACGCTTTACTTGAGTCCAGTCTTCGACAGACAAATCGTCCATAGAGCTCAAAGATTGTAACCAACATTCGGTTTGGTACAAGTCTCCTAGCTGACGAATAAACCATGGATCCATCGTGGTAAGTCTAACTATTTCATCTTCGGACATTCCAGACATGAACGCTTCGTGCAGGGCGACAACACGTTCCGGGGACGGGACAACTAAGCGTTCTTTGATCAGTTCCGGGTCGTTTTGCATCAAACCATCGTTCTTATTCAAGCCCCAACCAGATAAGCCAGTTTCCAAAGACCGAAGTGCCTTATTGAAAGATTCTTGCCATGTTCTTCCCATGGCCATCGCTTCACCAACTGATTTCATTTGAGTTGTCAAAATTGGTTCGGCACCAGGGAATTTCTCGAAAGCGAATCGAGGAATTTTCGTGACGACGTAATCAATCGAAGGTTCAAATGCAGCTGGCGTCTTCATGGTGATATCATTCGGAATACCATCCATGGTCGAACCCAAAGCCATCTTCGCCGCCATCTTGGCGATTGGAAAACCTGTCGCTTTGGAAGCCAAGGCAGAAGACCTCGAGACGCGCGGGTTCATTTCGATAATCATCAATTCACCATCAACCGGGTTTATGGCCATTTGCACATTCGATCCACCACACTCGACGCCAATTTCTCGAATAATCGCTAAAGACGCATCTCTCAAACGCTGATATTCCTTGTCTGTCAAAGTTTGCGCCGGGGCGATGGTGATAGAATCACCTGTGTGCACGCCCATAGGATCAAAGTTTTCGATGGAGCAAACGATGACGACATTGTCCGCCAAATCGCGCATAACCTCCAATTCGTACTCTTTCCAGCCGAGCAAAGATTGTTCAATCAAGACTTGCGAGGTTGCGGAAGCATCCAAGCCCCCTTTCGTGATTTCTTCAAACTCTTTCATGTTGTACGCGATTCCACCTCCGGAGCCGCCCAACGTAAACGCTGGTCGAATAATCAAAGGCAATGTTCCTATATCGGCAGCAATTTTCTTCGCCTCTTCCCAAGTTTCCGCAGTTCCAGACTGCGGCGTTTTTAATCCAATTTTAGTCATCGCATCTTTAAATAATTGACGATCTTCTGCTTTGTTAATCGCCGGAAGCTTTGCACCGATGAGTTCCACGCCGTATTTTTCAAAAATACCAGCCTCTGCTAAAGCTTTCGTCAAGTTCAACGCGGTTTGCCCACCCATGGTTGGCAACACCGCATCTGGCTTTTCCGCGGCGATGATTTGTTCCACGTATTCTGGCGTCATTGGCGTCACGAACGTTCTTTTCGCCGTTTCCGGGTCAGTCATGATAGTCGCCGGGTTGGAGTTCACTAAAATAACATCGTACCCTTCCGCTCGAAGCGCCTTACACGCTTGCGTCCCGGAGTAATCAAACTCGCACGCCTGTTTGGGTGATAAAAAAGTGTTGAATACGTCAGAATCACTTTTTCATCTCTCGACGCGATGATGTCTCGTTTAAAGGACGCGCATCTCTCTCGGCTTCGCGCGCGCATTTCCAAACGATGGGAGAAAACCCCACCGGACGAAAAAAAAAACGTGTCCACGTGTTTGAACTTTGAACGGATGAAAATTTGAACAAATTTAAAATCATCGCGTAGTATACGAGTCAAGACGATCGAGTAAGAGACCGGAGGATATGAATACGATGCAAATAAATTCTAATTACCTGTCCAATGACAATCGGCCCAGCACCGATGATCATGATCTTCTTCAAATCGGTTCTTTTCTTGCTGTTCTTGGCGTCATCCCAGGCTCTGAACTCTTTTCCAGCAGCCGCATCGATCGGTTGAAGAAAGCGCTGTCGTTGCGCTTTCTTCGTCGCAGAGGGCGAAGGAACCTTCTTTAACGCAGAAACATCGCGACGAGACCCGAAAAGAGTCGCGTTCGTCGGTTTCGCCGAGCTCATCATGCTTCGCGACTGCATCTGACACCCGATGCGGCGCTGAAATAAAGAACTTTGTCTTGTTTTGAAGCCCTTCTGTCGCAAGGTACTTACTTTTTGGTGGACGAGAAAAAAGGCCTGAACTGAATAATGAAAATGCTGAACGAGAAGAAATTGAGCCGGAAGTGGCTATTTTGACTTCGTTTTTCTATGCATAAATACATCTAAAACTCAACATGAGCACTAGTACATGAATTACACTACTAACTCTCTATCTCTATTCTCTATTCTATTCTGCGCGTGCTGTTCTGGTTTTACACACCCACTGGTTTCACTGTGCGCCAAGTGTGCGGAGGATGGAGGATGACGACAAAACCAGAGGGCTCGCCGACACATAATTTTATGTTTGACCACTTTCGATTGCGCGCAGTTTACGTGCACCGCCTTGACGTGTCCGCTTGCCACTGCCGCTCGACCGGCGTCCGTTTTCATGAAACATCCGTTGGCGTAATCGGGAGTGGGTAAAAAATTTCGCTGAGAAGATTTCATGATGGCATTGATCACTTTTTGATCGTCGTGACTTCCATGCGTTTCTTTGATTCGCTGAAACGCCGCTTCGAGCAAGTTTAAATTACTCGATTTCTTCCTCATGAAATAGAAGCCAGTGTTCACCTCTTGACCGTCTCTCAGCCACAGATTCTTCTCCGAGGTTTTGATGAGCTCCGGCATGAAGTTATGAAACGCAACGATGTCAACGTCGGTAAGGAACGTGTCGTACCCGCTTTTCAAGACAAACTCAACAATTTTCAGCTTTGCTTGCGTCAAGCGCTTCCACGCTTTTCGTCCGAATTCAGCGTCTTTACTGCTCAGTTTGTTCTCCGTCTTCTTCTTCTTCTCCTCCTCCTCCTCCTCTTCCTCACCACCCTCTTTCTTCTTCGCGTTATCATTAATAATATTTGTTCCGTCCACGGCGTTATATCCGCGATACTCAAGATGTTTCATCGCTCTCTCATCCGTCGCAAATACGATATACTTGTTCAAACCAACCAAACGCAAAGAGCAAAGGTAATTATCCAACAGATCCACTTCCCCTGCGTTCGTCATCATCACTAATACGGAGTTATTGAACGACATTTTCTCTAAAGCGTCTTTCGCGGAAGAAAATGGTAGCTTCTTTCTCGTGTCCCACCAGTCTGTCTCTGCGTGAGCGTCGTACTCTTCCACGCCTATTTCACATCCGCACGCTTCGTTTTCTCTCAGTTTTGGACGTCCTCTCCGAGGAGAGCTCTTCTCTCCTTTCGTGATTTGAATCGTCCCGCTCGAGACGACAAAGAAGAAGAAAAGAAGGAGGAAGAAGAACGGCATTGAAGATACAAAATCACTTTTCGTCGTCCATTTTGGAACGCTCGAGAGCAGCACTCATTGGACAAAGGTACGCATCAATGCCGACAAAAAAGAAAGGGGGAAGTTTTTTTATTTCATTCCTCACAAAATGACTCACCTTCAAAGCTGTCTGAACCGCAACGTGCAACCCACATCTTCGCCGACTAAAATCACTCACAACAACAACAGCAGCAACAACAGCACGACGCCCACTCGTAACAAAAGGAAATACTTCCCATCATCCATGAGAAGTAGTGGAGGAGTCATGGCATCAGCAGGGAAGCACGGTGGACCGACGACGGAAAGTCCGTTACTCGCGAACCAACCGAAAGATACCATCAACTTAGCTGTGGGACATCCGATGCAGTCAGAGTTGCCGAATAAGATCATATCTGACGCTATGAAGAGATGCGGATCGAAGTTAAAGCACAATCAGTTAGGGTACGATCTGAATTACATTCCCTCAGAAGGACCAACTGGAGCCGTGGAAGAGTTGTGTTCGTTCTTGAGAAGACAATATAAGGAAGACGAGGAGGAGGAGGAGGAGGAGGAGGAAATAGGATCGGAGAAGACGAGAGGAAAAAGAGAGCAAAATGAAAACGACGGCAAGACGACGACAAAGATGAAGAACGTGTTGCAACCGGAAGATTTGTTCTTTACTTCAGGCGTATCGCACGGAATCGAAATGGCGACTTCGATATTAGCGAAACCAAACGATATCGTCGTGTGCGAGAAAGCGACATACTTCTTAGCGACGAAGATATTCGAAGATCACGATATGGAAATAACCACAGTGAAAAGTAACGAATTCGGTTTGGATGTGAACGCGCTGAAGATACGATTGGAAGAAGGGGACACGTTTATCAATCCAATCAACTCTATTCTCGAGAACGTCGGTGCGACGCCAAGGAAGAAACGGAAAGTTTTGTTTCGACCAAAGTTGGTGTATATCGTGCCAACGCACTCAAATCCGCAAGGTCTGACGATGTCGCAAGAGGCGCGAGAAGAGCTGGTAAGACTTGCATACCAATATAAGTTCCACATCATCGCTGACGAAGTGTACCACATTTTGAGCTGGTCGAAAGAGCCTTTGCCAGATCGATTTTGTAAAGTTGAAAGGGATTACTTGGCGAAAAATCCAGAACAAGCTGCTGCAGATTTCCGAGCGGTTGTTTCTTTGTCTAGTTTCACTAAAATTCTCGCGCCAGCATTGCGGGTCGGTTGGATTGAAACCGCGGATTCTGTCATGCGAGAGAAATTTTCAAAGCGAGGGTACATTATTTCTGGTGGCAACTCTGCAGGTTTTTCTGCAAACGTAGTAAGTGAAGCAATCAAACAAGCCGAAACAGAGGTGTTTATGAACGATTTAAAGGGTTCCTATGCCAGTCGATGCGCGGTCTTGTGCGACAAACTCGAACGCGAAGGGTGCGGTTGGGAGTTTGAGAAACCGTCGGGAGGCTATTTCGTCTGGATAAAACTTCCCGAAGGCGTGACGAGCAAAAGTTTAGAGCCGTACGCGAAGCATTTAAAAGTTACCTATTTAGCCGGCGAAAGATGTTCAGCGAATGATGAGTGTAAAGAGGATTTAGAGAGATATATTCGATTATGTTTCGCGCACTTAAGCGCCTCAAAAATTCAAGAAGGCGTTTCGAAACTCTCCGAAGCTGTCATGCGCGTGATGAGTTTCCAGGACGTGGAGAGTAAACGGTTGGGAGAGGATTAAAGGAGAAGACGAAAGTGGAAGAAGGAAGAAAAAGAGGAGGTTATATTGTATGCGCAAGTATAACATATCCATGTTTTATTATTGTTATTATTGTAGTTAGCAGCATTATTATTAGTTAGCAGCAGCATTTCATGAGAAGAAATTTTTGCACTTGTAAAAACAGATTTCCGTTATTTTGTTTTCCTCTCTCGCTCAAATTCTTCATTTGTTTATCAAACGCGCAACAGAGGATCTCACACCCCATTGCTACAATGCGTCGATCGCAAAGACGAAAGGATAAAGTTGACGACGATGAAGAAGGATCAGAAGATGGTGATGATATAAAACTGAAAGTGAAGAGAAGTACTGGGAGAAGTCCAACAACGCAAAAGTCGAGAGTGACGAGGGGCAACTCGTGGGACCGGGAAACGCTAACGCAAGCGTTGAACGAAAGCAAGAAAGAAGTCTTGGCGTTTAACGTTCGCGTGCCAATGTGTTTGGCGTTGACGCTGAAACACACGAACACGACGAGGAAACTGATTCTCTCCTTAACGGCGATGATTTTGTCTGCGTACATAGAATACATAGAAGTGAGTGAACGAGAGCTGCACGTGGCGTATCTTTCCAGTCCATTTTTGGTCTTCCTCGCTTTTGAGTTTACGGTTCTATCGACCGCATTCGTGTTGCTCTTACCGACGACGTTGACAGAAGCAGACATGGAACAACAGAAAACAATTTTGGATTCTAGAGTCATCTCCCGATTGAAACTGCCTGGGTTTGCTGCGAGATGGGCGGCGGGTGTTCGCGTCGCTTTAGTACAGCTAACTCGCGCATTGATACAAGACTCGGCGGTGTTTCTGGCGTTGTTTTTACTCTTCACGGGAGTCTTCGTGGGTTCAGAGCACGTCAAGCTAGACGCGTATTCGAGCATAGAAGATATGGACGATGGAAGTGGAATATCTGTGACGAACATAGAAAGAGAACGATAGAAGGGAGGAGATTTATAGTCATATAAATAATAGAATGATACATGCGAAACACCGGAGAATATGCTAGTACTAACAGTTACATACGTAGAAAACTAATCACTAGCTAATCTAAAGATTGGTTCCAAACTTCTGCCCGTCCTGGCGTACTGGTTCCAACATACTTTGGCAACTCATCTTCTACGTCTATCACGCGTTGTTTGTAGTGCATGTGGTGCGTCGGAGCGAAACATTCGTCGTCCTTCGCGACGTTCGTCAATGCGCTCCGAGGCACGACGTACGTCTTCCCTTTCCCTAAAGTAGCATAAACAGGACTCCCGCACTCCTTACATCGATATCGAGTAACGTTCGGCGAGGACTGAATAGACCACAAGTCCACCTCTTCTGCTGCGCATGAAAAATTGTTCTTCGAGTGAAGAGATTGAATGCTAAACGCTCCTCCCGAGAGTCTTCTGCACACCGTGCAGTGACATATGGACACCGCCACTGGTCGTCCTCGGATTTCCATTTGAATTTTCCCGCAATAACACGAAGCGTTTGTTCTTTTTTCACCGTCGTCCTCGTTCGCAGCAGCCGTCGCCATGGTAGAGATTTTTGCACGAGAAGAAGAAGAAGAAGAAGAAGAAGAAGAAGAAGAAGAAGAAGAAGAAGAAGAAGAACAGAAAGAGAGCACACCGACACTTCCGAGAGATGGAAAGAGCAACGACGACCGACCGAGCATGAACTCGCGAGAGGAGAGTGGAAGGAAGGATGGAAGGATGGAAGGAAGGAAGGAAGGAAGGAAGGGGAGAGGGAACTCTTTTTTTTTTGCCGACAAAGAGAGAAAAAGCGAGTGCTTGCTTTTTTTTTTGGGGGGGGGGGCCTCTTCTTCTTCGCTCTTTTTTCGCAAAAAAAAGGAAAAGAGGGACGAGGGTGGACGATTTTGATTTTGCGGGACAAAGAGCAGCACCGCACGAACACCCACCCACCACATATTCTCTCTTTCTCTCTCTCTCTCTCCCTCTCTCTCTTTTGCGGAAGGCGCGCGGAAAGAGGAGAACGCGTCACAATGGGCGGAGGGTTAGGTACGTTCTTTCTTTCTTCTTCTTCTTCCTTTTTTTTTGCGACGTGCAATTCTTTCTTTGTTTCTTTCTCTCGATATACTTAATGCTGACCAACATTGTTTCTCTCTCTCTCTCAACCAAAACAGCATTTTTGAACAAGAAATCATGGCACACCGGCGGGTTTGCCATGATCGAAGAGGTGTGGAAGAGAGAGCAACAAGCCGAACACGAGAAGAGAAAACTCGAGGAGATGAAGAAGGAAATTCAAGAGGAGAGAAAGTTGGCAGAGTTGCAACAGGACGCCATCGATGCCGGGCACTCAAAGAAGAGTGAACGGTTAGATTGGATGTATAAAGGGTCGTTAGCGGAAGGCACAAGGTTGGAAGACACGAAATTTACTCGAGCCGAGGGAGAGGAAGAACCTGAGGAGTTGAAACGAGAACGAGAACTACGAGAGGACTTGCCGCCGGAAAGACCGGAATGTGTGGCTCAATATCTTGCGCCGAATATGGACGACCCAAAACAAAGAGTCGAGGCATGGAATAAAATGAACAATGATCCACTTTTGGCAATGAAACAACGCGAGATGCAAGCGAGAGAAAACATCGCGAGCAATCCCGTTCGAAGAGAGCAAATAAGGCGAGAAGTGGACGAGAGGAAAAGACGAAAAAAGGAAAAAGCGCGAGAGAAGAAAGAACGCAAACGTGCAAAGAAAGAACGCAAGAAGGAGAAGTATCGCGAAAAAATCAGGAAAGAAGTTCGAGAAGAAGAGAGAAGAAAAGGGGGTGGTTCTCATCGTCGCCATCGTCGTGACGATTACTGTGGTAGCAGTAGCAGTGATAGCGATGATGAGGATTCTTCCTCCACGTCTTCGTACTCTCAAGAAAGAAGACGAAAAAGACGCAGCAAAGAATCTTCCTCGAGGAAGAAAAGAAGACATTCTTCTCCTTCGTCTTCAAGGTCGAGAAGTCGTTCACCGCCACCACGTCGAAAGTCAACAATCGAGAGAGACAAAGACGATCGATACGGTATGTCTTATGCGAATGAGCGCGCAGAACAGGCGGCTGAGGCGAGAAGAAATCGAAGACATGAATGGCGCGAGAGCGAAAAAGAAAAAGAACGAAGAGCGCCAAAAGTGGAACAAAAACCAAAGTGGGATTCGAGACGGAATAACGTAGGGCACAGAGCTGGAAAGCTTTCGCAAAAGGAAAAGGAAAAGAGGTTGAGAGAAATGAATGAAGCAGCGGAGAATTACGATTCGCACCGGTCCTCAAGAAGGGACAGATTAGACAAAGACTTGAGAGAGATGAACGAAGAGATTTATCGAGACTTGGACCCCTCCGACAAAAAGAAAGATGCGCATCCTTCGTTTCTGAGCTCCGAGCGAAAAAACGCCTACGGCAGTGGAAGACGATAGAGGTGTAAATATAGCATGTACAATATAGATTTAACGTACCATGGTACTACTACTAGTAGTATATTCGTTTTTAGTGTTAATATATTACATTTTATCTCTGTAATCACAACGAAATAACAAGCCAATCACTCACCAGAATCGTCGTCTTTGCGGGTCGTATGGAGCCGCATGCCATCGAAACGTGTCATGGATTATTTCTTTTGATATTTTAAAAAAGTTGCTCTTAAAAACCTTGAGTGTTTCTGATTCTCTGCACACACACTCTCTTTCTCCTCCTCAACTTTACGCCATCACAAATTGACCACCAAACATACATTAAAACGTCGGGACAATCGCATCGTCGATTGTTTCTTCATACCCAATGAATTCGCCCAAGAAATCTTCAAAAGAAGATCCCTTTTGCGATTTCACCGACGGCACGTACACGTTCGCCGTATTTGTGGTAGTCGAGAACAATTCAACCCCGGTGTTCACCGAAGAGTACAACTCCGAGTTGACGTCGTTCGCTTCGATGAGCTCACCCGGAACGTATTCCGGAACGACGTGGCAGTCTTCGTCGAAGAAATATTGTTCTTCCTCCGAGGATGCGGTTTTGTTGTCGTTGTTGTTATTCTCCGTGTTGTTGTTTCGTGCGGTGTTCTTACGCTGTGGGTGTGTACAGAAAGAAAAGGAGGAAGCGTCTTCAGTCAGTCAAAGGTCTCGACGAGAGAAAGAGAAAGAGAGAGAGAATCGAGAGAAACGGAGAGAAAAAAATTCTCAAAAAAAAAAAGAACAAAGAGCTTTTGGCTTCTTGTTCTTCTCTGTTTTTTTTGTGTCGACCAACCGTCGGAGGTCGGGTCATTTCCAGCCACGAAAATAAAAACGTGTGTCTTTGGGAACCTCTTGAGCCGCCGAGCCGCCGAAATGCGAGTACGGAAGAGGAAGTAATCGCGCTCACGCTTTACGCGATGGATCTCCGATCTTCCCGGAGGACAACACGCGAGATCAAAAGTCGCGCATCTCACCTTGTTCGTTCTGATGGCAATCGGAACGTGCTCCGGAACTTCCGGTTTCTCCTTACTCACGCCTTCGGGGAGCGCCATCTTTGCATTGGTGAAGGCGAAGCGTTGGTGGTGCCCAGCAAAGTCATTCGCGCTGTGGATTTTTAAGTCACAGTCGGTGCACAAAAACGCGCGATCTTCGAGGCAGACCACGGAGACAGGGTTAGACTTGCAAATATCGCACGGCATCTCTTTCGCGTCTTGCTGCGTGATTTCAATCGCGCGTTCTCGGGACGGGTTGCATTTCCTCGTCGTGACGCAACGACTGCATGCCGTTTTGTTTCCACTTCCAACGACGAACGTCGCGTCTTGCGGACACATTTCACACTTTAACTTCATCGTGTGCTCGTAGATGATGTTTTGATGGTTCAAGATGTAAACTTCTTGATTTGCGAGGGAATTTAACCAACACGCGTTCGCCGGAATGAAGAAAGAACGTCGTTTCATTTCGAATTATTCATTCTTTTTTCTTCCTTCTTTTTTTCGTGGCCTACGTCATTTCGCGGGGCGGAGAGCTGCCACGTCTTCTTCTTTTTTCCTTGTGGGCACGTGTCAAAAGTGGATTTTTGATGGCTTTTTTTTTGGACTTTTTCTTGTGGAAATGAAAGGAATTCATTTTTTATTTGTAACCTCGAGATGTGGAACAAACTAAAACTATCGAACATCGTAACTATACCGTAGGTATCGTCTGACTATTAACATTATAATTACACGTACACGTTCCTGGTACCTGGTACCTAGGGACCTAAGCACAGGACTATTCTATACCCTTCTCTTTTTCTTCTTCTCAGACGCGGAAGAGGCAACTGCCGCTGCTGCCGCATTCGACGACGATTCGATTATAGTCTCGGGGACCAACTCGCAACTCAAAGTTTCAAACAACAACAAACCAACGTGTTGACACATCGTTTCGGACTGCAACAGACTGAAGAGTTCTAAAGTGCCTCGACTCGCCGTGCTTTCGCCAACTATAGGCGAGAGCTTTTGGGACAATCTTTGCAACAAAACTCTTCTCAAAATTTCTTTGTTTGTTTCGTCTATTTGCTTTTGCTCAGCAGGAGTGAGCGAAAGCTTGTATTCGTCATAAGGGGTCATCCCGCCTTCTTTTTCGTCCGGCCAAACGGTATCTTTTATTAAGTTCATCAAGAAAGACGCTTGGAGTTGGTTGAAACTTCGAGCGACGAAATCTTCAACCGCGGAACCGAGAAAAAATTCCACGGTTTGACGCGCCAACGCGACAAACGAACGTCTAACCACACCTTTCGTGTGCATCTTGAAGACAGTTTCGAATAAACCGAGCATTGGGCCATTTAAAACTTCGGACGCGAAAATAGTTGACACGCTGTCAGTGGCGGTTACTTGTTCGCATTCATCGAAAGTTCGCATGAGCGTTTCCCAATTCAACGGCGAATGTGTAAAGTCTGAAGAACCAGACACAAACGTATCTCCTTTTTTCGGAGGTGAATCCAAAAGTTCCATCTGTTCCGTGGATAATATTCTTCGGTGTCTTCCTTGGCCTTTAGGCATCGTTATGTACGTGTTTTCGTCGGTTGTCGAAATCGCTGTTCTCAACGGTGGTAAATTCGAGAGCATTACTGGTTTCATCTCTGCGGAAGAAAGTATAGACGCGTTCTCATCACCATTGCCGCCGTTTCGAATCGTGGACCCTCCATTACCTCCCATCAATCTTCTATTTCTCGTGCTGAGAAAGTGGAAAATGTGTTCGCAGTCTTTAAGGATGTCGTCCGCTAAAATCTCTTGCACGTACAAGTCCAGCTGTTGTCGTCTCTTTTCTATGAACGCACCGTCTAGATTATTATAGCCCCAATTTTTCGGTGGAAAATCGCCTTTAAAATCAGGATTAATCCTCGTGAGCTTCTGGTGGAGCGATTCAAAGTTCGAGTACCGTCGGGGCACGCTCCAATAGTTTCCATCCTCGAAAGACTCTACGGAAATGAGATACACCGCGAATGCGGCTATACCACTACCAGCAATTTCTACTCCAGTCACGCGAGCTCGGAATGATGACGGCGACGATGCGAGTGCAATATCATCTTCCCATCTTATTCGTTTTGGCGAATTCTTCTTCGCCGAGGAGTTTCTTTCGTTGCATACTATTCTTTCCAATCCGTTTTTATCGCTGCCATTTGGAGACTTATGCAAAGGAGACGACATTGCTTTATCAACAATTCCTTCTCCTTGCACTGTCCCGTTTCGTAGATCACCATCCTCTCCTCTTCTTTTTTTCCTATTTGATAATATTATATCGTTTATACTATTCGTGCTGCTAATGTAGTCCTCATCGTCCGTACAGAGAAGAATGAGTAACAGTTTCGTCACCAGTCTTGGCGTAAACAACCGAACAATAGGCATGTGTATCGAAGCGAAAATCAGCTCTCTCCCGAGCGGTTCAGTCAACCCATTTTTCGTTTCACTTGTCAATACTTTCGAGGCGAGTGCGTTCGCGTACGCTCTAGCCAACCTGCCTTGCTTCCTCTCGTTTCGTACCGCCGGGTGAAGTCTCGACTCATCTCCATTTTTGTTCATGTGCCTCAGCGCCTCCGCGAGACTTTCGTCTACCACGTCTTTGTTCATCGATAACAGCGCGTCGTCGTCTCCACCACCAATCATGGCTTTTCCTTCTCGGTACAGCTCAAACGCGTCTTGTAAAATAGACGGTAAATCCGATAACAACAATTTTGGCAAGTTGATATTTCTCGTTGCTCTTTTTTCCAGTTCTAAAAACATGTCGTCCATAACCGCTCGGCACGCGTTCGGTACTTCTTCGTCGTCGCTGATTGTTTTGAACCAATGATTGACGTACCTCTTAATCACGACTTCTCTGATTTCAATCCAACTTTCGACGATTTTCGCGTCCAGTTTTGCAAATCGTCTTGCGCGTCGGTTGTTATTTTTCCTTCTCGTATCTGCTGCTTTAACACCATTTTCGTCCTTCTTAGAATTCGACTTTTCTTCTTCTTCTTGTTCATCGGAGTCTCTTCCGAACACTCCCCCTTTATTGTTCGCAGAGAGGTTAATGTTGCCAGTCGTAGCGTCACCACCTAAAATTCTCCCTCTTCCCATCCACAACAAAGTTATCGTCCCAAAAGCTTTCGGTATATTTTCCGCAATCGAATTCGAGAAGGATGCCATCAGCAACGAAAGGAAATAGACGGAAAAGAGAAACGCGAATAATTTAGTGCTCGTGGAGTATTCCGCGGAGGAAGAGGAAGATAAAGAAGAGGGAGCTTTCGTCTCGTCTCGCATCTTCTCCGTCTCCTCCTCGGACGACGACGCCGACGACGACTACTCCTCTCTTTTCTTCATCGTCCCCTTATTGCGTGCGTTGCCGCGTCCATGACCAAGACGGATCTCTTTTTTTATGGTGGCGAATTACTTGGGATTTTGGATTTTTCGTTCTTTTTCCTTCCCCACAAAAAAAATAAAGAAGAAAAGGAAAGAGAAGGAAGGATCTCTCGTTGAACATCACACGCGCTTGGGTGGCTGTCGTGGCGTATTCTTCTTCTTCTTCACCACCACCACCACCACCACCGCCCACCACCAGACGACTGCATCCTCGCTCACACACACAGAGAGAGTCTCGGGTCATCGGCGCTGTGCGCGCGTGTAGGAAAGAGAGATTTAAAACACCAGAGAAAAGGCCGTTACACCAAGAAGAGAGTGCCTTCTCGTATATATTTCAACAAACATGTCCAACTATGCTGGGAACAACGCGCTTCGATCTCAAACGCAGGCGAAACTGGTGCTGTTAGGGGACATGGGCGCCGGGAAATCCTCCTTAGTTCTTCGATTCGTGAAAGGACAATTCTTTGAGCACCAAGAGAGCACGATCGGTGCTGCGTTCATGACACAAACGGTGACGGTTGACGATCACGTGGTGAAGTTTGAGATTTGGGATACAGCTGGACAGGAGAGGTATCATTCGTTAGCACCGATGTATTATCGAGGCGCGGCGGCGGCGATTATTGTGTACGACATGCAGTCGCAACAGTCGTGGCAACGGGCAAAGAGTTGGGTGAGAGAACTGCAACGACAAGGAAACGCGAATTTAGTCATCGCTTTAGCTGGGAATAAGAGCGATTGTAAAGACATGAGGAAAGTGTCGAAGGAAGAGGCAGAAGCGTACGCGGAGGAACAGAACTTGGCGATATTTTTAGAAACGAGCGCGAAGAGTGGAGAGTGCGTGAACGATTTGTTTTATTCCATCGCGAATAAGTTGCCAAAACAGGTGAGAACGACGCCGCAAGAAGGGCGAGGTGGGATCGTTTTAGATGCGAATGCGGGACAAAACAGACAAAAGTCGCAGTGTTGCTGAGATGATCGTTTGCATATATTTTTATTCTTCATAGAGAGAAAAAGAGAGGGAGGGAGAGGGAAGGCAAACAGGACGGGAGTAATGATTATGATGTTTTGTTCTCCCTCTCCCACTTTCTTTCGCGCAGCTCTGTATAATATATTAGACTTTAGTTTTAAGAAATACATATAAGAGAAAAAGTATCGTAAGATCCGCACAACAGGAAGTTGTAAGTGCACGTATTTCTGCACCAGATACGTGTTCGTTTTTTACCGACTTTTATTATTTTAAACTTGTGGTGGTACAAATTCTACTTCGTTATTCTACACTCGATGTCTCTCTAAATTTTCTACCTCTTATTCTTTCCTAATTCCTTCTCTAAACTCTTCTCAAACTCTGCGAATACGTTCGCCTTCCCTTTCGTCACCTCGTTAATCTTACCTACGCTCAATATTCTCTCCACCATTCTTGCCATCGGCCGTTTCCCTTCGTCGATCTGTTTAATAACCGAGACTGGAATTTCTGTCTCGTCCGTACTCGACGCTTCCCGTAAAAGAGTGAAGTGATTGACTAAAGACTCCATTTTATTAATCAGACCGTCATTCTCTCCAGTGTTTAGAGATCTCTCGCATTCAGTCACACTTTCTAGAGCTTTCTCGATAGCTTGGTTGAGCGGAGAGAGCGGAGGAGGTTGCTGCGCCATTCTTTATTTTTGTCGTGTGAAACTGTAATGAAGAATTCGTCCAATTGGGGAAGCTTTGGGGCGTGTGTTTGCTTCAGATGTACCTCGATTTTTGAATACTAAATATAATTTTAATTTTCATCGTGACTATTGCTATGCGCGCTACTGCTGCTGCTAGAACTATCACTATTATCACTGCTGGAATTATTACGGTTCTCATCTCCAACCGCCGCTACTTCATGAAGTGTGATCAAACCTTCTTTTTGCAATGCTTTATATATCTTACGCTCTGTTTCAAACGGGTGCACATTTTCTCTTCCTGGTTTTGGTCGTTCCCAGTCATAATAGTGCGGACGTTCTGTTTCATTGAAGTAAGATTCCGCGCTGAACCCGTAGATATCTACCAAACTGCACAAACGCATGGCAAAAGTGATGCCAACCATACCAGAGGAAGGTTTCTCTCCCTCTCTGTTGACTAAATCCCATGCCCGACAAATAATTTCTGGGTCCATGATGTATGATTCTGGGAACGTTTCGCGATGCTTTTCGTACTGCCGAATCCAATGGTTCACGCTCGAATCTCTCATTTGCGATATGGTTATCTCACCACCCATTTTGCCTTCGACGTATGGTCCGTTATACATTCGAAGATGGCCTTTCGTACCCACTTGTTTCTCGAAATGTTTCGCACGACCGTTATTGAAGCGCAAAACGATATCATGCCCATCAATTTCTTCACCAAAATTAGCATTCCTGAGCGAACCAGCATTCCCGACGACTGCACACGTTGGCAACACCTCATCATTTCTGTGCCGTTCTTTCTTATTCATCTTTTCGTCGTTCTCCAATTTCGCGTTCGCATAGATTTTCGTGAAGTCGCACTTGCCTCGATGCCTACAAAATCGCTGCGCGTGATTGACCACTTCGGTTATTTTCGGTTCAACTGGAGGTAATGTTCGCGTAATATTCTCGTTTGACGTGAAAAACTGATTCCATGTCTTAAATACGACAGCTTCCGTACCACCGCACGTAATTTTACCATGAGAAGTCAATTTTCTATCCAAAGAGAGCACCGTCGGAGTCCTCGCCAAAGTAGCGAGATGTTTCAAAGTCGTCGCATGGAGTGATTTGTGTTTTCTCGCCTTTTCCGCGACCGATGCTTTCGTCTCATCCATGTTTTCCTCCTCAATTTCCTCCACTTGCACCTCTTCCTCTGTTTTCTTCTCTTTCTTTACAAACAGTGTCGGCGGTGGTTTCACCGATGGTTGAACAACCCCTTCTTTCTTCAGAACCGCTTTTTTCACTTCTATTTCTTTATGGAGCGATAAACTTTCAAACACCTGCGCGTCGTGCTTCTTCGCGTCTTCATACTGCGCCTTCTCGAAGAGCTCCTCAATGACTTGCTCTCGAGTGTGTTCGTTCATTCTCGACGTGGCTTTTGCTCTGTTCTCGATGTTTTTCTGGTACTCGTCTATCGCTCGTCCTCGTTTTTCCTCTTCTTCTTTATCTCGTTGGTGTTGCACTTCATCATCTACTCTCTCATCATCACCAACATCATCGCTATTATCATCCGCGTAATCCTCTTTAGGAATAACGAAAAACTTCTCCGGAGGACTGCTCTTCAAGAATTTCGTGTTCGTATTCGGGACTAATCCGTCCAACACGTCCTTTCCTCCGCGTTGTTTTTGTTCAACTTTTTGTAAACGAACGGTCCAAACGATCGAGAGGAAAAAACACGCTATTAAAGCGCCGACAAACATCGGGATGAGATCAGTTTTGAATCTCTTCGCGAACGGTCTTCGTTTAGGACGACGGTTGGAGGAGGAGAGAACTACCTGCTCAATGGCGTGGCGTCGCATCGCGCGCTCGTTATTGGATACAGGAGGAAGAGAACGCTAATGTGTTTTTGGGAAGAATCATATCATTTTTTATTGTGAGGACACTTTTAGAAGACAAATCGTCAAGAAAGAGAAAATAAGTGAGGCTGGTGGTTTTGTCTAACATGTAGGCGCGAAACTCCGTGCAAATTCGTCACAATCGCTCCGCAGCTTTAGTGGTGTGGTATTGATATAATAATTATTATTCCTATGTGTAGTATGTACCTGCCTTTTACATCATTGACGCTCTCTAAATATTTACTTTCTATTAGTAGTTTTACTCCCTTCGCGCACCACCATCCACCAAACTCTTTCTTTCTCTCTCTCCTTCTCTCTTTCTACTAGTCTGCTCGTTGTCTCGGCGCGCACTTGATGATATCGTCCACTCTGACGATCATTTCTGCCGCCTCCGTGGCTGATAAAAGTACCTGCTGTTTCACTCTAAAGCTTTCGGAAATCCCCAACTCGGTCATATCGCCAACTTGTCCATTCAAAACGTTCACACCCATGTTCGTTTCACCTTCCGCATGCCTAGCCCTCAGCTGCGAAACGATTTCACCGGAGTCTAAACCCGCATTATCGCAAATAATAGATGGAATGCCCCTCAAGGCTTTGGCGAAGCAATCCATGGCGAGCGAACGCTTCCCTGGAGTCTTTGCGGCGAGTTGTTCAACCGCTTTTGACATGATCATCTCCGCGCACCCGCCGCCACAAATAACGCGCGAATCCTTAACCGCCGTGTTCAGTACGCACAACGCATCGTGAAGAGACCGTTCGGCTTCAGCTAAAATATGCGTCGACGCCCCTCTTAAAACAATTGTGCACGCCTCGCCTTTCGCAACGCCAGAGAATTTAATCAAACGGTCTTCACCAATCATAATCTCTTCGATTAAATCGCACTCCCCTAACTTTGCCGATTCCGGAGTATCGAACGTACTCAAAATATCTCCACCAGTAACTAACGCCAATCGCTCCACGCCTTCAAAATCGGCGTGTTCAATCGCTGCCACCCCCGCATCCGCGAAAATCTGTTCCGGGTAATTATAAATCAACTGTCTGTTAATGAACACGTTACACCCATGCGCGATAATTTTCTCGCACTTGTTTCGCATCTTCAACTTTTCCGCATCTTCAATCTCCGCTACTTTCGTCATTGAATCCACTCGCACTCTCGCCCCGTAAATTTTAATTTTATCCGTATCCATCCCGGTATTCGCGATTAAAATTTTCGCGTTTTCGATCTTCTTTGGTTGCCCGACGCCAAACTTCTTGTCCAAAATAAAGCCCTCGTCCAAATACGAATCCTTCAAACTCCCTCCAGGTTTCTCGATCAGTTGAATCATTTCTAGATTCCCCGATCCTTTCAATCGCATGATGGCATCTACGGCCAACTTCGCGAAATGGTCTTTATCATGGGTCAAAATTTTTGAACTCAACGTCGTTCTCGCGATGTTCATCAAATCTTCGCGAAACTTCTCCTGGTCGTCGTGATTATCTCTAGAAGAGTCTTCCAGAGCCTGCCTGGCCACTTCGCACGCCTCTCGAAAACCTTGGATGATCGTCATCGGATGAATCTTTTGGTTCACCAACGATTCCGCCTGTCTCAACAACTCTCCGGCAAAAACGACGACCGAAGTCGTCCCATCTCCAACCTCGTCGTCTTGCGCTTTCGATATGTCCACCAACACCTTCGCGGCTGGGTTATCCACGTATATAGATTTCAAAATCGTCGCCCCATCGTTCGTCACGGTCACCGCGTTCCCTTTCGACACCGATTGTAAAATCTTATCCATCCCTTTCGGCCCGAGAGTCGATTTGACCAAGTCCGCGATGGCCATCGCGCCGACGAAAGACTGCAAACGAGCGTGTTCGCCTTTTTCTTCGCTCGCGCCTTCGCCCAAGACCGACGGGTTCGCGTTTCCCATCACGCTCATTTTTAGAGACTCTCTCTCGTTTCTGTCGCGTGCTCTCTTTCTCTTTCGTTCTTTCTCTCTCGCGCGGCGACGGAAAGAATGAAGAAGACGAAGAAGGAGAAGTTGTTACGTGATGATTGGTGATGGTGATCACTCCCCAACAAAACACTTGAAAAAAAGACTTTGAAAAACTTGGACTCAAAGTCGAGAGAGAGAGAGAAAAAAAGGTTGACTTTTTCTTCTTCTTCCAAAAAAAATCCAATTTTTTCCAAAACGAAAAAAAATTATATCATATCCTCATTATAAGATGACGCGACGACATCGTCGTCATCGTCGTCTCGAAAACATGCAGAGCATGGCGGGTGCAACGTGCGCTGGAGTGGGCGCGCTCTTCTTCGGCATCGCGCGTTTGTTTCGAGAGTACGAGCCGAAGAAGTGCGAATCGCTCATCTGGAGAGATGCGTTAGATAAAACGCCGTCGCAAAATGGGAAGACCATCGTCATAACGGGATCCACGAGTGGAACTGGCTTAGCTTTGGCAAAAGGTTTTGCAGAGAAAGGCGCGAAAGTTTTGATGTTGAACAGACGCAGCGAACGGAGCGAGCAAGCTTTAAAGGAAGTGATTGAAGTTGGGAAAGCTCACGATGCTCCAGTTGCGGTGAACATCGAGTGTGATTTGCAAAAATTTTCTTCCGTACGACAAGCCATCGCGGAGGTGAAGAAGAACGTGGACGTTTTAGATATTTTGTGCAATAACGCGGGGATTATGGCATTGCCATATAAAGGCACCGAGGAAAACGGGTTCGACCAGCAAATGCAAGTGAACTGTTTGTCGCACTTTTTGTTAACGCAAGGGTTATTTCCGTTGCTGTTAAAATCCAAGGATGGGCGAATCGTTAATCACGCTTCGGTGGCTGCTAATACGAGAGGTGAATTTGATTTGAAGTCGTTAGAAAAACACCCGGCTTGTTCCGAGCACTACTCAAAATATCATCAGTGGGAGATGTACGGGCAAACCAAGTTGGGGAACATCGTATTCACCAGAGCTCTTGATTCGCGTTTACGAAGAGCGAATATAAAAAATGTTAAAGCGTTGGTCGCACATCCTGGCGTTGCAGCCACGGAGCTTCAAACAACACACGCACGATCGGGAGGTAAATTGAATCACTTTGTCATGAACCTCACCAAAATCTTTTGTCAATCCGCGGAAGATGGTGCCGCCGGGATCTTATATTGTTCTTCCTCACCACGCGTGGAAAGTGGTAAATTTTACGGTCCATCAAAAGGAATGCGGGCTAAAGGTTTTCCGGAATCGCACGAGCCGAAAGCCAAGCCTATTACGGAGGAGATGATGGATAAGTTTTGGAAGAAGCACGAAGAGTGCGTTGGCGTTCGATTCGAGATATAGTGACCAGTATAGTTTCGGTATTAATAACAGTTATGTTCCTGCACGCATTTAACCATATGAACAACCACTCGAAAAAGGGGAAGGAAAGTAAGTCTTCACAAAAAAATAAAATGCGCAGATACATTTCAACAACTCTTTTGCGCCCTTACGCTGCACAGCAGCAGCGTAAGCGACAAACGTTTTTGACGACACATGCATCATCATCATCATCATTCTTTTTTACGCGGCACAAGTCATCAGTTGTAGCCCCGAGTGTGGCACCTTCCTCCTACGACACAAACACGAACGAAGATGATGGGATGTTCAAGAAAATGCTTAAACGAGACGACTTTTTCGCTCTTCCCGATTTCGTCGCGAAGTGTAACGACAACAACACCCAAATAAACGTTCAAAAGGTGGTGAAATCATTACGAGAGAACTCTATTAGACATCCGAGAGATTTACTTCGTTTGAGCAAAGAAGATTTACTCGAAACTGTTGGGGTGGATAAAAAAGATTTAGCGAGAGCATTGAGAGAGAAGTTGGGAGTCTGGACCGAGGAGGAGGAGAAAGAAATGCAAAGAGAAGAGAGGAAGAAGATGAGAGAAGAGAGGAGAATGCGAAAAGAAAAGGAGAGGAGAGAAGAGGAGGAGAAGGTAGCAGCGGCGGCAATGAGAGAGAAAGTCATTCGGGAAAAGAAAAGAACGAGACAAGCTGAACAGCAACGACGAAAAGAAGAAGCGGTATTGAAGGTGCCCATATTAGAGGAAAAGAAGGACGATTTAACTATAGAGAAAATAAAGGAAGAAGAGGAAGTAGTATCATCAACCTCATTACCATTACAATCGCCGGTGAAAAAACGAACTTTGAAACGAATGAAACGAAGAATGCGTACGGGATTGATATGCGACGGCGTTCGAGTAACGCAAAGAAACTCGCAGCTGGAAAACTATCGTCTGAGCTTTTCTGATCTCCCAGACTCACTACAAAAAGAACTCACGAAAATGAAAACGTTCCTCACTCGACGACGGCTTGGGCCTCAGGAAGCACCGATTGCAAACGTTACGGCGAATAAATACGAAGAGCATATACGAGGCATCTGCGGCTGGCTCATAAAAGAGAAAGAATACAAAGTGAAAGATTTGAAATCGCTCTCGGTGCTTTTTCCAAGCATGAAAGCAAACGCTGCGGACTTGACGTTCGATTACTTGCAATATCTCACCGTGGAAAGAGGTATCTCGGCAAACTATGAATTGCTAATCACGAGAAGTTGCATAGCTGCGGCAAAGTTTATGTACGGCGCGAAATCGAAATTTCAACCCGGTGAAGACGCTTTACCTTATCAAGACATTCCTCTCATTAAAGAGCTGCGAAGACTCGCCAAAGACGCAAAAAGCAGAGCATCCAAATCTCCTCTCATGTCGAATGAGAAGTTGAAATGGCTCGATTGGGGGGATTACCTCCAAGTCTGCGACATATTAAAAGATGAAATGGCGCTGAATTACGCCACGAGCCATAAGAGATCTCATAGTTCGATTGCATGGAGCATGCAAAGATACTTGATTTTTGCCATTTTGTCGTGCGTTCCCGATCGTCAGCGCACTTTGAGAGAGTTACGTATCGGGAAGACTTTGATTCGAGACGAGAATGAGGACGGAAAAGAGGCGAGATGGATAATCAAACACGGACCAAACGACTACAAAACAGGGAAAGACTACGGCGTTCGTCCACCGTTGGTGATTGCTCCGGATTTGTACCCGCACTTGGAAAATTTTGTGGATAACTATCGGCAGCACTTGAATCCACAGCATGACTTTTTATTTTCGAGAAAGAACGGGCAACCGTTAAACGATGCTAGTATTTATAGACTGTTTACATCTACGTCCATGAGACTAACGGGAAAACGAACGAATCCGCACTTGGTTCGTGATATGATTGTGACGCACTTGAGAAGAACAAACGCCAGCGAAAAAGAACTCGAGGCCCTGGCTATTTACATGGGTCACTCGTTAGCCATGCAAAAAGGATCGTACGATCGTCGAACGATATCTGAAAAGGTTGAACCGGCGGTTTCGCTCCTTTCTAGCTTAAATGCGAGCTTTCGTTCGTAAATAGAAAAGATTTTATATATAATAGTTGTTGTTCTAAGTACCAAACTGGTACCCGTAGTATTAAAATAAGAAAACGCATTCAATTTTCGGGCTATTTCCTATTACACACACACACACACACACACATACACACACCAATAAAAAGGAATATCAAAACAGTGGATCGATTCAAGATTGTTTCGCAGCCGCGAGCTCTCTCAACTTCTCCATGTACTTTGTCAAGAACTCCGCCAAATTCTCCACTCTATTCCCGAGTTCAGCCAACGATTTTGGTCCTTCCCTCGCACCTTTCACGTTTTTCTCGATGCACAGTTCACGAATCTCGTCGCACATCTCCGTCACTCCATCCGCGCCAAACGTCGAGGAGGACCCTTTCAATTTGTGCAAAGTCCCGCGAATGTCATCATAATTGACTTCTTCATCTTTTGCACTAAACTGAGTCTTCAATTCTTCTAACATTGATCGTGCGTCTGCGGTGTACATCTCTATAATTTCCTCAATAAATGCAGGATCGTCTTCGCTTTGCAATCCAAGAAGCTCGGAAAATTGTGATTCATTCAAGAGCTTCGATTTCTCGTCGTACGCCTGCTTCTCTAACATTACTAGTTCGTTTTGTATCATTTCTACGGTTTTCCCTCCTCCTTTTTCTCCTTGCGCTTTAGACGAAGTTTTTCCTGCGTTCATATCTTTTCTTTTCACACCTCCTTCATCTCCTCCTTTATCTCCTAAACCGCTCGTTGACGGTTGGTTTTGTTGTTCGGGGTCGGGCGTTGGTTCCTTCGATTTCGATTTTCTCGATGGCGACTTTTTCGGTCCCATTTCGAATATATAAATGTATATATCAACCTCTCTCTCTCTCCGTTTCTTTTTTTCTCTCTCTTTCTCTCTTTCTATTAAACGGACGATCGATCCCTGCGATTTCCGCGCGCGCAACTTTTCGCGCGCAAAAATAGCCGTGGAAAGAAGTGGTGCGCGACGACGGTTCGCGAAGAAAGGCGGCTTGAAGTAATCGAGAAATGCAGAGATACGTATCGAAAATTATATAGGGGAAATCAAATATTTTCGAAAAAAAAATCATTAGGGTTTAAGAGCCTGTTAAAAGAGACCCAAGAAGGGAAAAGATCCCATCATCCCAGAGCAAAAAAATTGCTCGACTTTCGTCGGCTCCTTCTTCTTGGAAAGGAAAAGAGCCCCGCTCTCCAAAAACCGACTCCAAAAAGAAAAAATTGCTTTCTTTCACAAAACCGCCACTTTTTAAAGACACGTTTAAAACACCGCGCAAAAACACCCCCACTTGGATACAATGTCTCAAAAATCAGAGCAACCGCCAAAGGCGGAGGGAGCGTCCGTGCCGAACGCGCACAAGCACATCGATTATTCGGTACGCTTTTTTGCTCGTCATTTTTCGTGCGCGTTCGAACGACGACGAACCCATTTTTGAACTCTTTTTGAATTCCTTCGGTCTCCTTCGCGTATTTTTCTTTCTTTCTCTCGGAGGAAACAAGCTCGCTGTCGCGACGGCGTTCTTCTTCCTCGCGCGCGATGGTAGCGGCTCAAACGTGGAACGCGTTTCTTCTTCTGTGAATCTTACGACGCTCGCACCGGGGGTGAAAACGTGCATCGAGCGCGCAACCGAAACGAAAGAAGAAGAAGAAGAAAGAAGAAGAAAGAAGGAAGGAGACGCTCGCTTCTTTTTTTTCTTCTTGGAACTGTCCTACACAGTGCCTGCTGACTCTTTCGCTCTCGTTATATGTATTTAAAAAAACGCGCAGTTTTTGACGAAACAAACCGCAAGATCCCACACTTTACACGAGTTGTGCAAAGCGCTCGATGCGAGCGAAGCTGGGGTGAAGAACGCGATGTCTCGACGAAAAATTGAGAAGTGTAAGGACTACGTTAAAAAAGAAAACGGTACATGGGAACACGTCCCTGTCGGACCTGAGCACCACCCAAAAAAGAAAGCCAAAGCGGAAGCAAAGACGGAACCAGAGGTTGATACTATCATCGGTATCGCGTATCCAGAAACTGGACGCAAAGAATATTTGGTTCGCTGGGCTGGTTTTAAGGACACAGAGTTGACGTGGGAAAAACCAGAAGACTTGTCGACAGACATTGCGAAGAAGGCGATTGGTGAATTCGAAGCCGAACATGGGATAAATTGATAAGTTTAGTTCATAAAAGCAAGAGGAGGCACTCAGAGAGACAAAGATACGAGATTTCGAGAGAAACACACACACACACACACACACACACACACACATATTATTGTTTTTTTTAATATGAGATACTTTTACAGACAACTATCTATATGTTCTGATCGAATTTACGGTGCCTACCCAACGGTGGTGGCGCCGAGTCGGAGATGTGCCCTTGAAATCTTGGCAGGACATTAGACGTGAATCGCCCTCCTACTCTTCCTGCCGAGAAATTCCCGCCGCCGCCTCCGTTGGTATATGTACCACCAACGCTACCCATTCTACTCATACTATTATTTCTATTATTTCCATTGCTACCCATTCCGCCCCAGCCACCTCCACCTATAACGCCTAGATGCGAAGATGAATACCGCGACCCAACTCCTCCTGAAAGTCTTGAATTTGGACACTCTCGCGCTAAATGTGGACCACCACAATTGAAACACTCGAAAACGCCTGGTGACCTTCGAAAATTCGAGTTTCTACACGTACTTTCCACGTGACCTTCGCCACCGCATTTCACGCAACTTAGTTTTCCGGGAGGTTGCGAATCTTGCGGCGCGCAACACAAGTGCCCAAACTCTCCGCACACGTAACACTGCATTTGCTTCAAATCAGCCTCTGAAAACGTAAACGTGCACTTTTCTACGACGTGCCCAGACCTCCCACATCTCAAGCAACACAATGACTGCTGCTCTCTTCCAATTCCTCTCCTCTCTTGGCAATCTCTCGATCGATGACCCGGTGTCAAACAGTTGAAGCACAAACCTTTCGGGCAGTCTCTCGCTTGGTGGTCAAAGTCACCACACAAGTGACATGGCTTTTGCTTCGGCGGTAACGTGCACTCAAACTCGCGGTGACCACCTTTACCGCACCGAAAACATCGCATGGCGGCCGCTTCAAAATCGTCGTCGAAGTATCTTGGCAGGCGTAAAATCTCGCGAACGGTGGTGTTTTCGCCTTCGTGTTCCACGTCCACCTCCCGAGGAGGCGTCAATTCCTTTTCCTTTTCTTTCTTCTTCTTTTGTTGTACATCTTCCTTCCTTTCCTCTTTTTCTCCTTCTCTTACGACGATTTCTTCTTCTTTTTCTGTCTCGTACTTCTCCGTTACCTTTGCTTCCACTCTGCGTTGCTTTCTGTTCGTTATTTTCGTCGGCGCCTTTCGTTCCTTTCTCTTCTTCGCGGGCATTTTCGTCGTCGTCTCCTTTCGATCGTTAAAGGGAAGGGGAAGAGGAACGAAAGCGACGGGGGAAGAAGAAGAAGAAGAAGAAGAAGAAGAAGGAGAAGGAGAAGAAGAAGAAGAAGGACGTCTCTCCTCCTTTTCCGTCGGCGCGTCTGTCGGGGTTTTCTTCAAAAGTATAAATAATTTTATGAGACTGTTCGCTTCTTGTTGTTCTTCTTTGCTGCACCGGAAAAAAAAAAGAGAAAAAAAAACGCTTCACAAAACAAAAAGAACTAAAAAAAAAAGCGCATCAAACACACGTCCGAGATCGTCGTCTCATGAAGTTGGACTTGAACGATTTAGTCGAACACGTGGAGAAGAACTCTCATCGGGTGACACCCTTGGAATACCAGATTGTAGGAGGACGATTGGTAGCGGGATTTGCCACCGGTGGAACCGCGTTTGAACGAGACGTCGTCGATGACGACGACGACGACAGACGAGAAAAAGGAAATTCAACGCACCGCGTCGAACCAAGCATTGGACGAATCGATTCGGCGCTGAACGGGAACGAAGAGTCGTGGCATTTACTGACGAACAGAGCAGAGAAAGGCGATTTAAGAGCGGAGTACGTGGTTTCGTACGTTCGAGTTGCAGTGAGAATGCAACCGCACATCGATTCGTCCCTTTTAGGTATGAAAAGAAAAGGTGAGGTGGTTGTTGCAGTTTCCAAACACGGCGAGTGGTTGGAAATTTTGGACACAGAAGAAGAAGAAGAAGAAGAAGAAGTTAAGATAAAGAAAAAAGGAGAGAATAGAAACGCCATTAAAACGCTTGGTTGGATGCTCACCACGCATCCAGAATTTGGTGACCTGTTAAAGTTCTCGAGAGGTTCGCAAATGTTACCGGCAGTCAATCAAGTCTTGGCGTCAAAGGAAGCGAACGAGAAGGTCGATCACGAAAACATGGTCACGATTGACTATCGTCAGCCGAGAACGTTTCGAGTCGTCTCAAAATCGTGGGTTCCTGTTCGAATAAAGCCAAAATTAGACGCGCACGCGATAGGAGGCAAACAGTGCGACGAGATTATTCGCGTCGATGCGAAAAGAGGCGATTGGGTCAAACTAAGTTCAAAAGATTTTCCAGCTGGGTATTTTAAGTGGCGAGAAGCCAAAGCAGAATTGCCTGCGGAGAAGAAGGAGGACGAAGAGTCAAAGAAAGAAGTAGAATCAAAGAAAGTAGAAGAACAAGAGGACAACAAAGAGTGCTGGATGTTAACCGTACATCCAGAGAAGGGGCTTTTACTTCAAGAGTGTCGCGCCGATGGATCAGATCTTCTTATATCTACGGCACAAAAGGCACGAGAACAACAGCAACAAAGACACCACCACCAACAGCAAAGAGAGAGAGAGATTGAACTCATCCCTAGATGTGCGAACGTGTACACCGCCTCGGATGTCACCGATAAAGCGACGTAGTATAGTATTTTTTCCTTCTTTTTTGATATTTTTAGTACTGGCGGCTCAACTGTTTCGTCACATTAAAAAAGTGCTCTCTTCCCGACCCAAGATGAACGGCGGCGGCGGCGGCGGCGACGACGACAGCGACGACGCGCTCGGCGCATTCGCTCCGTTCCTCTCACGCGTTCTCTCTTGGGATTACTATAAAATCTATGCCGAGAGCATGAGCGGGTATCAAAATACGAGCAGTAGCGCAACTAAAAAGACAAAGACATCCGCATCGTCGTCGTCGTCGTCTGTCTTGAAACCGATCCCTTTGCGCTTTTCCAACGCGAAAGAATACGTCGAGTGCTTCTCTTCGTTCTTAGTGGAGGAAGCGAAAGCGATCGTGTTGAAAGGAGACGGAAGTGGCGGCGCGTCGGTCGCGTGCGAGAAGTGCGAACGCGTGCGCGTGGTGTCTCCATCCTCTCCGAAGGGAGCGAAGAAGGGCTCCAACACAAACGCCTCTTTCTTGTACACCGCCGTCGCTTCGTTCCGCACGCAACAGCAATGTGAACAGTTTAGCGAGAACGACGTACTCTTTCTCTCCAAGCTAAACGCAATCTCAGAAGACGAGAAGATTGAAAAAGGCGCGGACTATTGCTTCGCCTTTTGCGAAGGGAAAGTGAGCGATACGGAAGTGAAAGTGCGCTTATTCTCGCCGCTGACGATGGGGAGTGTTGATGGGGACTCACCACAACCACCTTCGGGGAAAACAACTGGGACGACGACGGCGAATGGACAGAAGAAAAAATCTGGGCAACAACAACAACAACAACAACAACAACAAATCAACAATAACTATGGTGCGTCAAACAATGACAAAGAGAGACTCTTGAATGTTCGAGCTAAGTTATGGAGTAATGGTCAGTCGTGGCACTTGACTCGCGTGTGCAATATGAGCACGGTGCGGCGCGAGTGGATGGCTGTACAAGAAGTTTCTTCTATTCCGTTCGCAGATTTGGTCTTGGATGCAAGAAATAACAACGATATAACTACTAGTAACACGACTACAGCAAAAAAGCAGAAGAAAGAGCGGCAAAATCGGCAATATCAACCTAGCTGGGAAATCCCAAAAGATTTATCGGATGCAATGAAATTGAAAGGAAAGTCAGACCAATCGCAGCTCAAAATTGCGACAACTACGACGCTCACGAAAGAAAATCCGCTCGTACTAATTCAAGGACCACCTGGAACAGGTAAGACGACCACGATTATTTCGCTTATATCGGTGATTTTAGCAGCGCAACCGATAAATCGAAATCACGCCGCGAACCAGGGAGATGATTTTAGCAAAAAGAAAAGTACAGTTTCTGAGGAAGAAAAGTTCGCGATGAAAGCAAAGGCACAACCGTGGTTGTATGGAATGGCAAATCCGAGAGATTGCTTGCCGAACATTGATTTAGGCGACACTTCGGACGATGACGAAGAAAACAATGGAAATAACGGAAACAACAACGCCAACATTGAAAACCAAAGAAGTGGTCACATGGTTCCATCAAGCACTATTCCAATCGAACTCATGGGTCCTAGCACATCCAAACGATCGAAAATTCTGGTTTGTGCGCCCTCAAATTCAGCAGTTGATGAAATTGTTCGCAGACTTTTGCGTAAGGAGTTACTCGATGAACACGGGAAGCCGTATAAGCCTAGCATCGTGCGTGTCGGCGGCAATTTCCAAAGAGACGTGGCACACGTAAGTTTGGAAAGGCTCATCGAAGAGCGCATAAAACAAGACTACGGGAGAGAATATTTCAGCGGTGGAGGTAAAGATGAGAAAGGTCTCAAACAATTCGGTTCCTTTCAGGATAACAGACGTTTTAGACGAACAATATTAGACGAGGCCAAAATCGTGTGCACCACGTTATCCTCTGTCGGGTCTGAAATTTTTCGAAGGATGAAGACGAAGTTTGACGTCACCATTATAGATGAAGCCGCGCAAGCGGTAGAACCATCGACACTGATTCCATTGACAGAAATTAAGACGAAACAAGCCTTCTTGGTCGGCGATCCGGCGCAGTTACCGGCGACAGTACTTTCTCGAGAGTGCGCCAAGAACAACTACGATCAGTCTTTGTTTAAAAGACTCATGGATTCAGGATTTCCGGTGCACAAGTTGTCTACACAATACAGAATGCTTCCGGAAATTCGAGAGTTTCCCTCGGATCAATTCTATGGCGGCGAGTTACGTGACGGTCCAGGAGTTTTGAAGCAAAACTATCGCGAATGGCACGAGTGTAAATTGTACAAGCCTTTTGTATTTTACGACGTGCAACATGGTAAAGAAGAATCCTCGTCAAGTGGATTTTCGTGGATAAACGAAGAAGAAGCAGCTTTTGCTATCGAGCTTGCGCATCAGCTGTTGAAAGCGAATCCAGTATTGAAAAGAGGAGGTCCAAAAGTTGCCATTATTTCTCCTTATCGGGCGCAAGTGTCGGTGATTCGCCGCAAGCTGGAGAAAAAATTTGGGGGAATGCACAACTACGGTCAGACCGTCGAGGTATTATCCATCGATAATTCACAAGGCTGCGAGAAAGATGTCGTCATCTTCTCGCTTGTGCGCGCGCCGTTAAACGATATGTTTCATATACCGAAAAAAGCGAGCGCCTCGAATGCTAATAACAAAAGACGACGGAACTTATTAGGCTTCGTCGCCGACGAGCGTCGAATAAACGTTGCTTTAACGCGCGCTAAATGCTCCATGTTTGTTTTGGGGAACGCCAAGGCTATGAAAACGGATCCAAATTGGGGTGCGCTTGTTGAAAGTGCTCGAAAACGAGACTGCATGTTCACCATTCCTCATCGGACGCACTTTCGTTCCTTCTTCTCTGATCACGCTCAATATCACGATAGCGATTTGAGTGGGTCCGAAGATGACACGGACGATGCCAGCTCGCTAAAATCGATATTGTACGAGGACGATTACGCCTTTGAAGATACGGACAAAGATATCTCCCCGGAAAAACTAACCATCGATCGCGCGGCGGAAACTGACGGTTATGCCAAGTACGGTTTCAAAGATGATCTCGTCTTTGAAAGAGCAAATAAAGCAGACGTCGTTGGCGGAGAAGACGGTGCGTTTGCAGATGACGACGATGCAAACGTTGACGCCTTCGTGGATGTCAACGAGAATGCACCTGTGGATAAAAAAGCATCCACTTCAATGCCGAAGAAGGAGAAAACGCCAACGGAGAACAAGAAGAAACCGGTGCCGACGACAGCAGCAACAAAAAAGCGAGCTGCGCCAAACAAGGCAGCGAGCGCTGCTACCAAGCGCTCAAGAAAATAATTATGGCGCATCTGTTAATTTCTCGTTGAAAAATGAGAGATAGAGAAGATTCGTTTGAATGCGTAGAAGCACGATAGCATTATAAGTTTAGCCAGAAGTACGAGAAGTACTTTGTACCTACAACAAGTCTCTCTTTTGATTCCCACATAAAAATGGCAACAACTGGGGCGGGTAAAAAAAGTGCGCGACGCCGCGCTTTCGCCACCTTCTTCATCTTGCTCGTTTTCTTATACCTCTTAACCGTCGCTTCTACTCGCGTGTATTCCACCCATCACGCTCCATTGAACAACAATGAGTTTCTCGAGTCCCGAAACAGTCGAGCACACGGTCTGCACAAACACACCCCACGAAAGAAAGTTAATCCATCATCATCGTCTTCTTTGTCGAACGAAGAAGTTGCAAACATGGAAGAGACGCACAGAAAACCAAAAGGAAACGAAATAGAATTAGAGAGTAATGATGGTGATGATGATACTACTACTACTACTACTACTACTACTACTACTACTACTACTACTA
>MDSZ01067708.1_pt1 | contig 44407 bp, 42 predicted proteins | sample 811201 | NCBI WGS metagenome assembly MDSZ01 (sample SAMN05326647, study PRJNA326480) | marine metagenome | isolation source: seawater | place: Indian Ocean: North | collected 2010 | reverse complement strand
TGGGCATCGGTGGCCTTCCTACTTACTTCGATGGTAGTATCAAGGGTTATTTTTCGAGTCATAAAGAGAAGGTGGCCGGGTTTTTTCTCATAGTGACTTCCCTAGCCTTCTCATAATGGTGGTGGCCGACTCAACGCTTTCGATGGTCTCGACACTCTTCCCTGCTGACCAGATGTCGGATGGCTTTGATCCGCTGGACATCTTCCTCCAACGTCTGAATGAGATCGTGTTCATAATCCACCTAGTCCTATGCTTCAATCGGCCTGATAGGAGGGCTCGGACTAGCCAGGAGTTCTCCCTACGGTAGCTTGGTGTCTTGATTACGGATACTGGTATTCCAGTCAGTTTGGATGTCCAGTCTATGTCCTCCTCCCTGGCCCTCACTATGGCCTGCTTGTACTCTTCTGGCATAGAGCACTCATCAGTTGCAATGAATCTAGTACCCATCTGGACACCGTCATATCCTATCCCTAGAGCCTCTTTCAGCTCCTTCTCGCTCCCCACCCCACCTGCGCAGACAAGAGGGAGTCCTAGGTCAGAGAGAGAGTCGTACATCTCCCCCATGCTATCGGTACCTAGATGCCCCCCTGCTCTGTCATTAACACAAATCAGGCCGTCAACTCCGCACTCCACTCCCTTCTCGGCATGTAGTCGGGTTGTCACGTCGTGATAGACGAAGCCTCCCCTTGAGTGGACTTTTTCGCAGACCCAGTCTGGTTTTCCTAGGGAGGTTACGAAGAATCTGATCCCCTCGTCCAATGCGATGTCTATCCACTGGGACATCCTGCGTAGATACTTCTCGTTGCCCTTCTCGATCAAGGCATTGAACCCAATCGGATTATTCGTTTGAGACCTGATGTAACGGATTCCGTCTATCAGGCCCTGATTGAGGTCTGGCTCATCGAAACCGTGAACCACGGTTAGAGAAACGGGCTGGATTATCGCCATTCCCCCCCCGTTGGCAGCTGCAGATACTAGCTCAGGGTTGGAGCAAGGGTACATCGCTCCGCAGATTATGGGATACTCCACCCCTGTATGCTCGGTTAGTCTGGTATTCACCATTAGTCCTCCTTTGCTACTAGGAAGTTCCACTTGAAGACCCACTCGGAGACTATGTCCCCTGACGAGTCTCTCCCGGTTGATGTCAGGTCAACGTTCACTGGATTTCCTGTCTCGATGCTCTCCTCGATAGCTGATCTGGCTAGGTTGCCGTCTTCGCACGTGAATGTTATCCTCCCCCTAGCCTTCTTGGTGAAGTTAGCACTCTGTCCGGCTACCAGTGTTCTGGTCTTCTCTGGCATGGATTTCACCAGAGCAAGTGGATATCCCCCCGTTGAGAGCTCCGCCCCCATTCCCTGAACTGCCCAGTACATACTGTTGAACGGGTTCTGTGACCTCCATCCCCCTGGGATTGAGACAATGCAGGATTCCGAGTCTAACTTGTCAATCCTTAGTCCCGAGAAGCGTGATGCGGGGAACTTCCAGAAAGTCCAAAGAAAGAACCTAATCGGAGACATGATCTTCTTGATCTCGGTTGATATCCTTTCCTCGACGATTGGCACGAAATAGCCAAATGGCTGGATTTGAAGAATAATGTGGTGGATAATACTGTAGAATAGTGAGTAAATTGCACCTGATGTAAAAAGAGCATATGCGGAAATCACTCAAATAGTGCTATTTTACGGTCGGGTCATGGTCGACTTCAGACTTAGCGAAGAACAGTTAATGATTCGTGACATGGCCAGGGAGTTCTGCGACGAAGAGGTCATTCCGTACGCCGAGGAGTGGGACAGGGAGGGGACTTACCCCCTAGAGGCAATAAACAAGGCCCATGAGTTGGGTCTGCTGAATGTCACGATTCCCGAGAAGTATGGCGGGCAGGGCATGTCCTCTTTGGACGAGATAATTATCTGTGAAGAGATATCCAGAGGGGATCCGGGTTTCGGGACGGCTGCGTACCACACGATGCTAGCATCTTTGCCTATCCTCACTGGAGGGACAGAGGAGCAGAAGACCGAATACTTCGGCAGGGTGGTGTCTGGAAAGCTAGCCGCATACTGCGTCACTGAGCCAGATGCGGGTTCAGACGTCCAATCACTGAAGACTGAGGCGGTCAAAGATGGTGATGAGTATATTCTAAACGGTAGCAAAGCATGGATTTCTGGTGCAGGTTACGCAGACTGGTTCTTCGTTCTGGCTTACACCGACAAGTCAGCTGGCTACGCGGGACTGAGTGGATTCATCGTAGACGCTGATTCCCCTGGCATTGAGCTCGGCAAGAAGGAGGTGAACATGGGGCAAAGGTGCTCAGACACAAGAGGTGTAGTGTTCACCGACGTAAGAGTGCCCGAGGCGAATCTGGTTGGAGGAGTGGAGAACGGGGGCTGGATGAATGCGATGAAGGCATTTGATCACTCCAGACCTGCGGTCGCCGCAGCGGCTCTTGGGAACGCTCGAGGAGCAATGGAGGAAGCATGGGCATACGCCAAAGAGAGGAAGACCTTCGGGAAGCCGATATCCCAGCACCAGTCCATTTCTTTCATGCTAGCAGACATGGCAACGAAGATCGAGGCGGCGAGGCTTCTATCCTACAGTGCCGCTAGTGCGCTTGACTCGGGAGATAGGGCTACTCTCAAGGCGGCACACGCCAAGAGGTTCGCAGCAGACATAGGCATGGAGGTTACTTCTGACGCTGTACAAGTCCTAGGAGGGTATGGCTACTCAGAGGAATACCCCGTAGCCAGAAGAATGAGGGGGGCCAAGATTTACCAGATTTTTGAAGGGACCAGTCAGATCCAGCGTCTGATAATAGGACGAGAGCTTGACTCCGAGTTCTAGTCAGCACCCCTCTGACGCAGGGCCTCGGCAGCAACCACTGCCATTGGAGCCTGTAGGTTGTAAGAAGGCACGAAACCGGACATCGGCACACGGACGACTGAGTCGGATAGCTTCATGATTGGTTCGGGGATTCCGTCACGCTCACCCCCCACAACTAGAAGCAGGTCCCCGGTCAGATCCTCATCCCAAGGCTCTATGTCGCCAGAGTCCTCCAAAGACACTACTCTGAACCCTGAGTCCTTTGCGTTCCGGACTAACTCTTCCCCCTCTACCCAGTGTATTGGCATGAATCTATGAGCCTTCATTGAAGCCCTCTTCGCGGCCTTCTTCTCCGAGTGGCTTAGATTGCCATCTACGAAAACTGCATTGGAGCCACTTACCTCGGCGGTGCGGATTGTGAATCCTATGTTCACCGGGTATTTGGCACCTGCCAGAAGCCAACAGATTCCTCCTGAAGATAGTACTTTTTCCACTGTAGCACTAGGATCCCTTCCCACCAGAGCCAGAATTGAGGGGGGCTCATCCCCATCGTTCTCTCTTGACATCCTCCACATGTCCCTCTTAGAAGCCTCTTTCACCGTGATTCCTCTTTCCTCAGCCTTCTTCCTGAGTCTGATGGTATTGGGGTCAGAGGATTCCTTGAGGACAAGAATGAGTGTTACTTCCTCGGCGTCCAATGCCTCGGAAACCTCTGCAACACCACACCTCTGCACCATTGCAGCTGTGGGTCTGGATTAATCTGCTTTGGGTTGTTCTTACTCTATCGGAATAAGTATCTCGTTCCTTCTTAGGAAAGGTAGTGTTGTGTTGGGGTTGTCATAAATTGCTAACAATGCGGGTCCGGACGGGGTAAATCCCTCCCTCTCAATCGAGGATTTGAGTCGCCTCTCTAGACGTGCTGACTTCCTAGGTCCAGAAAGTCCCGAGAAGGTCATAGCCCCGAATTTTCTTCCCTTCTCGTGGACTATGTGGACACCATCGTCATCAGGCCTTGGGAGGTCCTCCATCGAGTATTCAGATGGCATAGTGAATGCCATAGTGGTGAGCCCTCCTTCTTCCCAAATATGTACTGGGGCGGTCATTGCAATCATCTTCTCCTTGTCGTTCCTACCGAAGATATAACCGGCAATTCTCCTGAACCCACCACTGGATCCTCGACGATCCTTGCCGCTGGTGCTAACCCTCGCTTGGATAGTGTCCGAGTACCTTCTCACCTCAAAACCACGGTACTTGGATAGGATTTCGAAATCTGGCTCCTCGTACTTCTCCGCCATCTGTCTTCGGAGATGGAGCTCGACTTTATTTTATCACGGTGTGCCCTATGCGAGAGGTCATGGAGGTAAAACGGCAGATTGTGCTCATCTTCACACTGGTGTTTGGGCCGTTGGTTCTTGCTTCCTACGTCTACGGAGTCTCGCATGCCCAAGATCCAAAGGAGCTGTGGGGTGGCGTTCCCGAGTCTTGGCAGTCATACATCGTACCTTTCATGTTTGTAGCTGCCTTAGGTTTCCTCATCTACTGGTACGTCGTGTTTTTCCAGTTTGAAGAGTCGGCTCTGGGCTCTATGAGGTGGCCTTGGAGCGAATCTGATGGGAATGGGGCATACAGGCTTCTAATTTCCTATGCAATCTTCCTTATTCCATCTGCGCTGTGGATAGAGAGCACGATATTCCATATGGAGAACAGCCACTCATGGACCCCAATCATAGTTATTGGTACCTTGTTCCTTACCTCCATAGGAAATGTGATGCTTGGCCTGTTGGCATACGGGTCATACCAAGATGGGATAGAAGGTTCTGGATTGATGATACTTGGGGCATTTTTGCTTGCTATACAGTGTATTCTGAATGATTTCGTTATCTGGGTTTACAAGTTTCCTTGGTGAAAACTCGAGCACGTAGACATCATAATGATTGGCCCTTCCTCGTAATCGTGTATTCGGCATGGTTGATCGTTGGTGGCTATGCTCTAGCCATGCTATTGTTCGCCATTTGGGCTCGTAGAGACTTGGGGACTGAGGACGATTCTTACTACTTGGCTGGAAGAAGTCTTTCTGGACCGGTTTTGTTGGTAACAATGGCCGCCACCAATTTCAGTGCCTTCACTGTTTATGGGTCAAGTGGTGCGGCTTACAGGATTGGTCTCTCATTCCTACCAATCATGGCATTCGGAACAGGTTTCATGGCGGTTTCTATGTACGTTTTGGGAAGGAAGGTCAGATCGCGTTCCATCCAACACGAGGCCATGACTGCACCCGAGATGGTTAGAGGGCAGACGGGATCAAAGAATGCTCAGATGACCATGGCCACAGTCCTAGTTCTGGCTACTATTCCTTATCTAGCACTTCAGCCAAGGGCGGCAGGAATCGTGGTCTCTGCTCTTTTCGGAGGCCCGGAGTGGGTTGGAGCGATACTAGTTACCATTCTGGTCGTCGCATACACCCTTACAGGGGGCCTGAAGGCAGTAGTGAGGACAGATGCCGTACAGGGAGCTGTGGCGCTTTCCCTTCTGTGGATTGGCCTTGCAATGGTGGTAGGTGATGCAGGGGGATTTGAGGCTGCGATGGACGGCCTTAGGTCCTCGGGGGATACTTCGGGACTCCTGGGGAGGGAGGGTAACTACACGCTTCTGATCTGGGTCAGCACTATGCTCCTATGGTTGTTCGCTGATCCAATGTTCCCTCAGCTGTATCAGAGGCTGTGCGCAGCTGAAAGTGACGAATCGATAGGGAAGATGGCGACTATGTACCCTGCAGTGGCTTGGTTGGCCTTTATCCCCCCGATTCTGATTGGTGCTATGGGCCACCTCAGTCATCCGGATCTTGATCGAGCGGGCTCTGACAATATCCTGCCAACCATGATAATGGAAGTTGGGGGAGATTGGTTGGGCGCTCTTGTTCTTGTTGCTGGCCTTGCAGCACTTATGTCAACCATGGACTCCCAACTACTCGCCACTGGATCGTTGGTTTCTAGGGATCTGATTCGCGAGGAAAAACAGGGAAAAAGGACTAGGGAGGCAGTTATTGTTTCCCTTTCGGTTCTTGGCCTGATTCTATCACTATGGTCTGAACTCTCTATACTGGACTTGGGGCTACTTGCATTCTCGATGTATGCAGTGATGTTCCCCTCGGTATTTGCCACTGCGTTCTGGGATGACATAGATGGTAGGGCGGTGATTTCTTCCATTGTAGCGGGTGAGGCAGTGGTAATTCTGGCGGTCTTCTCCCCGGAGTCTTTTGATGGGTGGTGGATCCAACCAGTTAAGGCGGCAGTTCCTACTGTGGTGATTCCTTCCATGGTGGCTTCGATTGTTGGACTATTGATTGCTCAGTACGCATTATCTGGCAGTTCACTGAATTTTGGCCGTGAAAACTTCTCTTCGTTCTCTGGGGATACTGGGTTCTTGATTGGTATGGGGGTAATTTTTCTCCTAGCGCAAGACTACTGGTGGTGGGGGGTTACTGAGGGCAATTTGTTGGGCATGCCTATTTGGATCTGGTGGGCTGCGACTCTTTCATTGGCCCAGACCATAATTATGGTAATCTGGACACGGAAACATTCCCCCCGTTAGAATCAAGGGAGGTGGGGCTTCCATAGTGGCATGGGATTGGGGCGAGCGATGCTTTTCGGCTCAATGGCGGCGATTCCAGGGGTGGTTCTAGCTCTTATTGGGTGGGCAATTATCGGTGCGCCGGAAGAAGAGTGGGAGAATGCGCAGTGGATCGCTTGTTACCTTCCATTCTTTGGATGCGTTGCTGCAGGACTTGTGATGGGTTGGAGGCATGAAGCACCGGGAGTGGAGGACTGAGGTTGCGGCGTTCCCAGAAGGCCGAGAAGATTGGCGAAAAGCTAGACGAGATGTATCCCGAGACCCCCATTCCGCTAGATCACTCGGACCCCTACACCCTACTAGTTGCTGTGATGCTATCAGCACAAACCACGGACAAAAAGGTCAACCAAGTGACTCCTGGTCTTTTCGAAGCAGCTAGCACACCAGTGGAAATGGCATCCTTGACTGTAGAAGATATCCATGGTTACATCAGAGAAATTGGGCTAGCACCTACGAAGGCCAAGAACCTGAAGAAGATGGCTGAGCAGATATTGGAGGATGGTGGCGGCGTCAGACCTGACTGGGAATTTCTTGAGTCCCTAGCTGGAGTGGGGCACAAGACTGCTAGTGTGGTAATGGCCCAGGCCTTCGGAATTCCAGCGTTCCCGATAGATACACACATCCACAGACTGGCCTCAAGATGGGGTTTGTCTAATGGGAGCAATGTGAAGAAGACCGAAGCGGATCTGAAGGCGGTTTTTCCCGAGCAAACATGGATCAGGAGGCATTTGCAGATTATATTCTTCGGAAGGGAGCACTGTCCGGCTTTGAGGCACGACCTCCGAGCTTGCCCAATTTGTTCATGGGCTGCGACAAAAAAGAGGGTCAAAGAGGAAATGGGGAGATAGATGGACGTATTCGTGGGGCGCATCACTTCGACTGGTTTTTCTAGTGGGGACAGGATTGTTATTGGGGACTGGAAAAAATCACACCTTGGTAGCTTTACCAACTTGATGTGGGCTAAGGAGGATGGGACCAGGGTTCTTCTTTCCCCTTCCAGAAAGCATGCTGAATTTGTGTCGGGCCTATACAACTTCGACGAGGTAATGATTGTAGATGTAGAAGTTGAGCGTGGAAGGGGGGCCGTCTCGGTTTCAGCTGGTGACTTGTCGGTAAAGATCTCCTGGGGGGTGGCTTTCCCCCTCCCCCTTTGGAGGCCTCTTTGGTTCATTGCATCGATTGAGGCGTTTTTTGGGAGGGTTGTCTTCGGAACAAGGACTCACGGAGAGACTAGAGACGGCAGGAGAGAGTGGTACTCAGTGAGGTCAATTTCCAGGGTTATCAAAGCCGAAGCCCACATTGATGGAAGAAGCTTGGGCGAGAAGGCTAGTTTCCAAACGAAGGCTGGCTTTGGATTCAGTGAGCCACCATCAATTCCTGCATCGGTTTATCTGAAGACTTACATCGAGTGATGGTAGCCTTCATGAGTCCAACACCATACGAAGACACATGGCAGTGGAAGAGTTGAGCGTTGGAGACAAGGCCCCTGACTTTGAGGCAACAATTACGGATGGTACGAAAGTTTCTCTCTCGGAGATGCTATCCTCTGGTGAAGGGGTTATCCTATACTTCTACCCCCGGGACAATACCCCTGGTTGTACGACACAGGCTTGTGACTTCAGAGACAACATTGCAAGACTATCTGGTAGTGGTTGGAGGGTCATCGGAGTGTCAACCGATAGCGCAAAATCCCATCAGAAGTTCATAGACAAGTACGAGTTGCCTTACGATCTTATAGTGGACGAGGAGGCTTCTCTGCACGAGGCATTTGGTACTTGGAGGGAGAAGAAAATGTACGGAAAAACGTACATGGGGACCTTGAGATCGACCTTCGCTATCGGTAGTGACGGTAGGCTAGCATGGGTTGGTTACGGGGTCAAGACCAAGGGTCATGTGGACTTTCTAATAGGGGAGCTGAAGGTAGAGTAGCATGAGCTTGGAAGAAAGAAGGAGGTTAGTAGCCAACTTCCTACGAATGTGCGTCAGCTACGCCGATGACTCAATTTCCAGGAAAGAGGAAAGAGGTGAAGGGGAGGAGATCGCAAAATGGATCGCCTATAGGGACTTCACAAAACATGCAGTTACCGAGGTCATTAACGGGGACCTAGACTCTTGGCTAGAAGAAGAGTGAGTGGACTAGTTGTCTATTGCCCTCTTCAATGAAGGCGATCCAAGCTTGTGCTTGTGAGTATCTACCCTCATCCTTGTTCCTGCGATCATTAGTAGGGTATCGTCCTCGTTCAGAGCAAAGACTGGCAGGCCGGACCTGTCCCCTAGATCCTGAGCCTTCCTGGAGCAAATCGATTGCTGGCTTGGCATGTGATCAAGTGAGTTGAGGTCGACAATCACCATATCCCCCATCGAAAGATTTCCCTCGATACCGTCCAGCTGAAGCCTGTGCAGGTCGTCTGGCTGCAGGTAAATGACCCTCCGAGAGGGTTTGTCGGTCATCCTTTCTGTCCTCTCGGACCATCTAGACTCGCCTAGGTCGTGGAACCTATTCCCTGGCTTTGGCCCCGGTTCAACTGCCGACTTCCTACCACCAGAGGTTAGTTTTGGAGAATTACTGGGATTAGGCAGGCCTAGGAGCCTGAAGAGATTGACCACGACAGGTGCCGGAGGCTACTCCTCAAAGAGTGCTTCTATATCATCGAGGTCCAATGGCACCTTTCCAGCTTCCAGATCCGGAGCGGGTGGGATTTCATCGTCCCCGGGGTGAGCATCCCCGATCAACTCCTGCAAAACTTCGTCAATCCCGGGAATTTCCATCTGTCCCCGAGGGGTATTCTCTGAATCGTTTGGGCCTTCGAGAGTCGGACTTTGGTGTTCTAGTTCTTTATCGTCAAATGCTGAGTCGAAGTCGAAGCTCTTCTCGATCTGAGCCTGTGGCCCCTCGATTCTTCCTCTATGCCTCAATAATGTGAAGGCTCCCCCAATCAATGCGAAGACTACGAGGGAGATGATTGCGAAGTTTGACTGGATTCCCTCTCCCAGTGACAACTGGGCGTCCTCTACCTCAATGTCCATTGTCACGGAATGACTGGAGCTATCATCTATGACCGTCAGCTTGGCCTTCTTTGTCCCTCCTGATTCGTATGAGAACTCTATCCACCTTCCCTCGTAGTCCACATCGTTTGTCGGGTCCCCATCACCGTCCGAGTCAACTGACACATCGATGTCCCAGTGGAAAACAAGGGATTCCATGTCTGCTTGGGAGTCGATTGTTCCGTTGGCTGAGAGTACTATCTTGTCGCCCTCTGTGGGGTTAGACTCGCTTGCCGAGGCAAGCGCTGCTGGAGGGGAGTTGACAACGTTGAAGGTGAATTCAACGGAGTCGGAGTCCCCATCATCGTCCGTTACGTGGAAAACAACGGACGAGGGTGCAGAGTAGGAGTCTGGCCAGGAGTGAGAGAGGACCAAGGACTCGATGTCGCAGTCATTTTCCGTTACTCCGTCAGCATCAGAGTCGATTGATGGATCGAGATCGAAGCAGTAGATTAGCTCACCTGAGTCGTTCGGAGTATCCTCCACTGATGGAGTGATTACGAACTCCTCGTCCTCATCCAGATCCCCTAGAACCGTAGTAATGGGCAATATTACCGGCGGTAAGTTTTGCACCTGTATTGGTATGATCAGGATGTCTGTACCCTCGCCGTCGTCGTCGAAGACCTGGAAAGTGGCGAGGTGCATTCCAGAAGTGTTGTATGACACGTTGTAAAGGGTGCTCCTCTCTCCCGTGCTGGTGAAATTAAGCTCTGGATAGTCCTCCGCATCTGGCTTCCAAATGTGAGTGAGGGATGGGGTGTCATTGGGCGAGTCGTGAGCAAGCCCCCAGAATGTAATCTCCTCCCCTTCATTGACCGAGAAGACCCCTCTGCTGTCACTGAAGATCCGAGCTTCACCCGAGTATAGCTCCACTTCTGGGTTGCTAGGGGCCACGTTGCTGACATTCACGGTGTGGCTAGAGAGGGTGACCTCCCCATCATCGTCCGTTGCCAGAATTTCTACTGTGAGGCTCCCCTCCACAGTTGGAGTAATGGTGCAAAACTGCCCCACCCTGCCCTCTATGCACTCCGAATCCCACAAGAAGTCGACTGGGGCCGATGGGTTTTGTGAATCTACATCGCTGCTGTTGGTGACTCTGAAAGTGACTGGCTGTCCCACTATGACTTCTTCTGAGTCAGCTCCGATCGTTACATTGGGCGGGCGATTCAGGATACTGATGAGAGTCCCTGTCGAGGATGAGTCGCTTTCCGTGTCAGTCACTATGAGTGAGACCAAGAATTCCCCATCGTCCCCCCAAGACCATTCCAAGATGCAGTCATCCTCTATTGATTCCGATGTTGTACCATCGGGCTTCTCGACTTGGAATTCGCAAGTTACTAACCCCCCATCTGGATCAATTGAGTCGCTACCATCGATTGACACCGATTCCAAGGTCAGTGACTCCGATGCCGTGGAAACAGTAGCTATGGGAAGGGCTCCAACGAATAGTACGAATGAGCCTTGGTTGTTTGTCCTATTTCCGTCTTGAGTGATCATCTCCTGTGGATCGACTTCGAAATTAAGATACACGTTCCCGTATGATTGCGAAGTGGGGACGGTCCAATTGAGCTCCACCCTAGACTCTTGGAGGCTGGAAAGTGCTGGCACGCTGCCGTAGACAACCGACCCATCGGGGGGGACTACGACTATAGTTGATTCCGGGGAGCTTGCAATACCCCTGTTCAGCACGGGTACGGAGAAGGTTAGCAAGTCGCCATGAACTGCGGAGAATCCTACTTCTGTATCAAGGGTAGTCGTTTCTCCGGTTGTTTGCCTGAATCTCTGGACGGTGACTCCCTCCGATCTAGCAACTAAGTCGATTTCGTGGATTTCCGAATCGATGAGCAGTGTTTTTGCTCCGATAATCTTGCCCGTTTCGATCCATGCAACCAGACCGTGGCTACCAAGTTCGCCCATCCCGAAGGAGTCATCTGGATTGTCGCCCGAGTTGAAAATCAGATGGAACGATCCATTCGAATCTGTTGTGACGTTCTGGGAGAACGTTTCGGATTCATACCTGAACTCTAGCAGCTGCCCTGAAACCGGTTGACCTTGGTCCGATACGTTGATCCAAGCTGAAACGTCAATTCCTATGGGCGACAGGGGGTATTCCAAATCGATTGATATCTCCTTCGATCTGGAGACGGGTTGGTATGAAACAAGATCGTGTACAGCCACGAACCCGAATGCTTGCACGAATGAGCTCTTTACTTCCCCCCTCACTGCAGGGCAGTACCAGTTGTATCCGACCTCTTCTCCATCAGCATCGTAGTTTGTAACGTTGAATGACTGGTAGCAGCCCGGGTAGGCTACTCCAGAGCTACCTTGGCTTACTACGGACCAGCTAGAGGAGTTTGAATCGCTGGTGTCGTCTGGGATGTCGACATAGTTGCTGGAACCGCTGAATTCGATATCCTGCTGGTATTCCATCGCCCAGGACTCCCCTACGGAAATAGGGAAGTCATAGTTCTCTAGAGGTGGGTCAAAGGAGTTGTCTACCGTCAGGACCCCGATGGACTGGTTGAAAAAGCCCCATTCCAAACAAAATGCCCAGAAGTAGACATTCACAGTGGCTTCCTGGGAGTAGGTAGCCAAATCGGATGCCCTCATGATCTCGTTGGTTACTATTTCAACGAATAAGCAGCCGTTCTGGCCATCGATGTTGATTGAACCATCCGACTGGTACTCTCCGAATGAGACCACCTCGTATACGAGAGTCTCATTTCCCTCTATTTCTGTGACGTAGATGTCCTCCACGGTACGAGAAAGTGAACCCTCAAGAGTATCGACGTCCGTCTCGACTCCCGAGTCGGCCACGAAGTCTCCAACATCGAGGTAGCCGTCATAGATCCAATTATCGTTTACTCGCCATGTGGGGACATCCGAGCCTGAGGTACTCCTGGACTGAACATGAGATTCTGAGTCCAGAATGAGGGAGGATTGGTGGACGTTGGTCGAGAGAATGAGAGCGAGAGGCATGACGAAAATTGCCAGCATGAGCAATGCCCAGGACGGCCGGTGCATGTCACTGGATGGTGATCTGCTCAATAACATTCGTCTGGGTCTCATAGGAGGTCTGCAAGCTCGTCCTTGATCTGCTCTACGGCCTCAAGGATCTCGTCCTTGTGCCTAGCTCCTGTAATCACCATCTTCCCGCTTCCGAAAATCAAGCAAACTACTCTGGGGTAGTCTAGCCTGTAAATCAGACCCGGGAATTGCTCCGGCTCATACTCCACCTTGTCGAACGGAAGGTGAAATGTCAGATTGTTCAAGTTGAGCTTTCTTGGAAGGGCTGCTAAGGGCTCTCCCTGCACTATACCCCTTATTCTGGGGTCCTCGTTCTCTACCTCTTCATCTGTTGCTGCTCTAATGCCACCTCCTTCGACGTCGATGACCTTGGTATTGATGTCATCCATCTTTGCCACTTCCCCATAGTCCTCAGGGTAGAACAGGGAGTAGGTAGCGACCATGTTCTGAACCTCAATTTCAACGTCCTTCAATTCCCATGTTTCGATTCCCGCGTTCCTAAGATCCCCAATCATCCTCTCGATTCCGGTCTGGATGTTGTCCTCGTTCTTCCCACCGGTACACACTGCCCTTCCAGATCTGAACATCAGGATGGCTAGCTTGGGGTCCACAACCCTGTAAACCACTCCCGGGAACTGCTCTGGTTCATATTCACAATTCAACTGAATCGCAATATCTGGGAGATCTAGTTCCTCCGCTACTCTGGTAGAGGCTACGACGTTCACTACAGTGAGTCTTTCTTCATCGCTTAGCATAGGTTGGCGACCCTTATTCGACTTATAAATGGTAATATAAAGAAACAAGAGTGGTCTTTTCGAGTTTTCTTTTCTTCCTAAAGTGTCCTGACTCCACTGGCTCCGAGTCTCGTCCTAAGAGGAGTTCCTCCAGCTACTTCGATTGCCTCGGAGACCCTGTTTGGATCGTGAGTGAGAGAGACCATGCAGCCACCTCCTCCTGCGCCAGTCAATTTAGCACCAAGTGAAAAAGGCCTAGAAGCCTCCACCATTCTATCCAGATCTGGACTGCTAACCTCGAGATTTCGAAGTCTTTCGTGACAGGCATTCATGGCCATTCCCAAGGCTTCCAGGTTTCCAGCCGATAAGGCAGTTAGGCCCGCTGAAGTGATGTTGGCGATAGCATCCATTTCTTCGACCTTGTGCGGCTCATCGGAAATCAGTTTCGCGACTTTGGCCACCATTGCCCCGGTAGGTGATCCGGTTCCAGAGTACCCAATTACGAGCCAAGCCCCGCTAATTCCCTGCGGTATGTCAACAGCGTTGATTGCCCAGTTCCTCTTTCCTTCGGGAGTCTTGAGGCTAGTGTCGAAGACGTGACGCGTCCCTGGAATGTTTTCTGGTGAGACCACTACGCATCCGCCCAAAGCGCTGGTTGCGGTATCTGTGGGGCTAGCACGGCCCTTCTGAGCAGTGACTTCAGCAGAGTGTGCAAGCCTGGCCATCCTGATTGGATCGAGATCCTCTTCTGGCCTGGTTAGCAAGTGCATCGCGGCCCCAAAGGCGTTTGAGAGGGCGGCTGATGACCCCATACCTGCGGCTGAGAAGAGTGTGCTCTCGATATCTATGTCCAGTGGGGGGCCCGAGTACTCGTACACGTTTCTGATGATGTGAGTGATATGGGGGTGCCTTGATGGATTGAATGTTGATCCTTCTAGAACCCATTCGTCTGACTCCTTGATTGATACGGTTACTCCTTGGTCGACTGCTACGGCGACGGCGGGATGCCCAAAAACTACCGCATGCTCTCCGAAAAGAATGCACTTTCCCGGAGCGAAGGCTCTCGCCATGCCCTCTGGCTAGCCGATTAGGCCATGAGTGTTGGCCTGGATGCGGTTGATTCAAGGGCTTATGGCTTATAGCAAAGTTATCAGGCGATCCTGAGTGAGGAATCCCCATGGAACACCCTCTTTTGCAAACTTACGGACCTTTGCATGGATGGATGATACTTCTAGTGATGGGTGGGATCTCGGTAGGTTTCTTCGCCTACCAAGTTAGAAAGGCTACTAGATTGGTCCTGATTGGATCGCCGGACTCAAGATTCGACGCTTGGGGTCCAAGGATGGTGGAGTTCGCCAAAGGGTGGCTCGGGCAGAAGAAGGTGCTCAGGGATCGAGTTGTGGGTACAATGCACGTGCTGATGTTCTGGGGTTTCCTAATGCTCGCTTCAGACATGCTAGATCTAGCGACCGCGAATGCTTTCTCGGGAAAGATTCTGCCTAATTTTCTAGTCGGGCCATGGAATGGTATGGTGGAGCTTGGTTACACAATGGCATTGATTGGATGTGTTGCTGCATTGGTAAGGAGGGTCGCTTTCACTCCTGAGAAGCTCAAAGGAAAATCTCAGCTCGAAGGGAATGTGATTCTGCTTCTGATTTTCACAATCACCACGACTTCTTTCATGATTGAGTCTAAGGAGGATCCTAGTGCTTTCTGGGAGCCAATAGGACATCAAGTAAGTGAAATTGGGCTAAAGGACGTTACAGTGGTGATTGCCTACTGGCTTCACATGCTCGCAATCTCAGTTTTCCTTTTCCTGATTCCTCTTTCAAAGCACATGCATCTAGTTATGGCGGTACCTAACGTATTCTTCCATGATTCTGGGCCTAGTGCTAAGATGCGTCCTTTGGCCGTAGACGAGGATGGAAGGGCAGTACCTCTGGAAGACCTCGACATTGATTCATTCGGAGTTAGCTCATACTCCCAGTACACATGGAGGCAGCTAATCGATGGCTGGTCTTGCACATCCTGTGCCAGATGCCAGGACGTTTGTCCGGCCTACGCATCGGGTAAGGGCCTGAACCCAATGCAGGTAATACATGATGTCAGAAACTACGCCAATGAGCACGCCCCTCTTCTTCTCAGGGGAGAGGAACCCGAGGAAACCATGATTCAGAGGATCACTGATGAGGCGGTTTGGGCTTGTACCACCTGCAATGCATGTGTCGATGTCTGCCCCCTATACATAGAACACGTTCCGAAGCTAACGGATCTTAGGAGAAATGCCATGATGGAGACGATGGAGTATCCCGAGATTCTGAACACTGCAATGGGAAACATCGAGTCTGCCTCCAACCCTTATGGATTTGGCGAGCACGAGAGAGCGGATTGGGCCGCCGACTTGGATGTTAAGGTGGGTGAGCCTGCGGAGTACATCTACTTCGTTGGCTGTGCCGCGAGCTTCGACGAGAGGAATCAGAAAGTCGCTAGGTCGACAATTTCCCTCCTAAAGGAGGCTGGGCTTGACGTAGGTATCCTTGGCATGCAAGAGGGTTGCTCCGGAGATCCTGCAAGGAGGGCAGGAAACGAGTATCTCTTCCAAATGCTTGCAGAGACCAACATGATGACATTCCAGGAGCTAGGGGTGAAGAGGATAATTGCATCTTGCCCCCATTGCTTCCATACCCTTGGAAAGGAGTATGCCGATTATGGCGGCGAGGAACTGGAGGTGTTCCACCATACCGAAATCATTTCCAAACTCCAAGAAGAAGCAAAGCTGCCATACCTTGGCGATGTGCAGGGAGATGATGAGAGGTCCATAACATTCCATGATCCTTGCTACCTAGGAAGAATTGGAGGGATAGTTGAGGAACCTAGGAACGTAATCAGCGGAGTAGACGTAGAGCCCGAGAGGCATGGCACCGACTCCTTCTGCTGTGGAGCTGGGGGGGCTCAGATGTGGATGGAAGAGGATGCGGACAAGAGAGTCAACGTAATCAGGGCAGAGGAGCTCTCAGAAACAGGATGTGACACCGTAGCTGTTGGCTGTCCGTTCTGCTCGATTATGGTGAAGGATGGCTTAGATTCCATTGGTTCGGAGATGGAGGTTCTAGATGTTGCTGAGATCCTGTGGGAGCAGATCAAGAAGAGAGATGATGAGATTCACGGGATAATATAGCAGATTTCCAAATAGCGATTATCATAAATCATTAGTCTTGGCGATGTCCATGGGCGAGGAGTTCAGATTTCTCGGAATGACTGTTCCGAGGATAGCTATTGTGAATGGAGTCATGCTCAGTGCATGGGGGGTATTGGCCTACTTCTTTCAGACCTCCGATCCCCCTTCAGTAACTGCACTTTTTCCGGCAATTTTGGGATTCCCGATGTTATTGATGGGTGTTTTTTCTAAGTGGAATGAAGCGAACAGACATCACTACATGCATGCATCGATGATTATTGCTCTGTTTATGGCTCTGGGCGGTGCAAGAATAGTCTTTAATTTCTCAACGATGTCGATTCTTGGCATAGTTTCGCATCTGTTGCTCCTACAAGTGGGCATCTCGTTCACCATAGTTGGAATAATGTCCTTCAGGCATGCTCGTCTTGTTAGAGAGTCTTCGGTGGTTGAATGAAGCCTATCATTGGAATAACATGTGGCATTCGGGACACGGTTGTCAGAACTGCCTATGGAGAATGGGAGAAGAATTCTGCTATTCTTCCTTCGGCCTATTTCTCAAAAGTAAACAAAGCTGGGGGGACCTCTCTGATCATTCCGTCCTTAGGAGACGTTGCTCCACTTCTCGAAATCATAGACGGATTGCTCTTGTCTGGCGGGGCAGACGTTTGCCCCTCAAAATACAACGAAAAGCAAGATGAAATGACAAAGGAAGTCTTTCCAGAACAGGACCAAGCTGAGCTAGAGTTGATTCATTCAGCTCTGGAAAGAGATATCCCGATCCTGGGCATTTGCAGAGGAATGCAGATCTTGAGTATTGCACATGGTGGATCAATGCACCAGCACCTCGATACTACTCCGGGTCACGAAGGTCATGGGGCCTTTGACGGTGGGTCTTCTGAGCACGGGGTTAGAGTGGCCGAAGGATCTCTTCTCTACCGTCTGATGGGAGGTTCATTTACGGTAAATTCGGCTCATCACCAAGGGGTGTCCGACCCAGGTTCTCTTTCTGTATCGGCCACTGCCGAGCATGATGGGCTAATCGAGGCTGTGGAGAGGGAAGACAGGAAATTCTGCCTCGGGGTTCAGTGGCACCCAGAACGAATTGACCATGACGTACTGTTCTCAAAATTCGTTGAAGCGGCGAGGGGTTGATGTTCCGGGCATCGTGCCAAGTATCCTGTGGCACTAAGGATTTACGACACGAGATCAAGGTCCAAGAGGGATCTTGAGACTCTAGAAGAGGGCAAGATAGGCCTTTACGCATGCGGGATTACTCCATACTCCCCGAGCCACATTGGACACGCTAGACAGGCAATCTCATTCGACATAATAGTAAGGTGGCTTAGGAAGACTGGATACGAGGTAGAATACATCACCAACTTTACTGACGTAGATGACAAGATAATAGCTGCTGCGAACGAGGAGGGAGTTGACTTCCTGGAGCTCGCAAACAGACATATCTCGGACTACTTCCATTGCATGGATGCGCTGAATGTAATTCGTGCTGATGCATACCCAAGGGTGACTGAGACCATTCCTGAGATTATCTCAATGATTTCGGATCTGATTGAATTGGGGCATGCCTACCAAGCCGATGATGGTGTTTACTTCGAGATAGACACATCGCCTGAAAAATTCGGGCAGCTAACTGGACAGACTCTGGAAATGGTGAGGGCCGGAGCCGGAGGAAGGGTGGACAAGACCGGATCAGGAAAGCGCGATCATAGGGATTTCGCACTATGGAAGCTTGCTAAACCCGAAGAGCCGTCTTGGGAAAGTCCTTGGGGATTTGGCAGACCAGGTTGGCACATAGAGTGCTCAGCAATGTCCCTAAAGCATTTGGGCGAGAGGTTCGACATACATGGGGGGGGTTCTGACCTCATCTTCCCTCACCATGAGGCGGAAATATTCCAATCAGAGTGCTGCCTAGGGCATAATCCAGTAGTTCAGTACTGGATTCACAACGGTATGATCAATGTGGAAGGGGAGAAAATGAGCAAGTCACTTGGAAATTTCTGGACCATCTCAGATGCACTTCAGAAGATTGATCCTCTTGTTCTTAGGTACACCTTGATCAATGCCCCATATAGGCAACCTGTAGACTTCAACCAAGTCATGCTAGATGACTCAGAAGTCCATCATGGGAGGCTGTTGGCTTCGTATGGGGATGGTCTATCTAGAACCGGAAAGAGTGACTGGCGGGACTTAGAGGAGTTGCATGGATACTCTGAAAGATTTGAGAAGGGTATGAATGACGACTTCAACACTAGGATAGCTTTGGTCGAGGTTCAAGCAGTTTCCAAGAAGCTTAGATCCATTCTAGAATCTGGCGGGGGTGACGACGAGATCTCAGCTTGTGTGGGTTGGATAGGCGAGTACGCGGGTGGAGTTCTCGGACTCCTTCCCGATGATGATATAGTTCTCTCTAGGATTGTGAGTGAAGAAACTGCAATTTCCAAAATTGCGCCGATGGTGGAGAGTCTACTCTCCGAGAGAGAGTCGGCAAGGTTATCCAAGAATTGGAGTAGGGCTGACGAGATAAGGGATGAGCTGACCCAACTAGGAGTAATAGTCGAGGATGGTCCCGATGGGGCTACTTGGCGACTCGAGCAGGGTTAATCCTTGTAGATGAGTTATCCCTCTTCTTTTTTATTGGAACCGCCAATGCTGTGAAAGTTCGATATATTGGCTCCAGCTACGACAAGTGTGCAGACTCTTCCAATGGTGCGTTCGATCGCCTCCTTGGTGGTGGCAGCCATAGTACTATTGCCAGGCTGCTTGGAAGAGTTTGTTCCTGTTGAGGAATCCAGCAACTGGGACGAGGGATATTTCCTAATCGACACGAGCTTGCACGAAGATCCTAGGAATTTCACTGTAGGTGATCCCGTAGAGAACGAGACTTGGGGGAACTCCACCTGGGCCGTCTTCGGTAACGAACACGGTGGCAACTGTTGCGAGCACTATCTCGCCGGAACCAAGGAAGGGTGGATTCTCAACTTCGGAGGGGAGTACCCTACTTGGTCAGAGGATAGGGGGCTCACATGGCAGGAATACAGGCCTACAGTTTTCTCGCAGCTTGGATGCAGGGAGTGGAAGCCAACTGTGCCTGGGCAGGAGGGTCTTGGCGAGGGTAGCATCGTCCAAGCGACGAACGGGGATCTAATCTCTATGGGATGGTTTCCCTACCCTAGCTCAAGCGGGGCAGACCAATTCTACGCGTTCTTCTACGAAGCGGAAAGCGAGGAGTGGAGTTGGTGCTTCAATAGGACGCCTGAGCCTTTCTACGACCGCTCGTGGCAGGTCGAGGTCATCGGTCCGATTAACGGGGGCTTGTACGGGAACGGACCCTGGGCGAGCTTGGTAATTTCCAATTTCTGGCACCAGGTTCAGAACGTCGGCGGTCAGATTTCCACAGATGGACTGAACTACGACTACTTCGGTTTCCCGGATAGGGACGAAAGCCTCGATGTAATGGAAGTCGATCTGAATCCCGAGAGTCTGGGTCCAGAGTGGGACTTCACGAAGCCGCACAAGGAGATGCGAGCCTTTCCCGTCCCATCGGGAGGGCTCTATTTCCCGAGTTACTTCCTGGATGGTAGTGATGCATACCTGGATACTTCCCTTAACTGGTGGACTGGGGTGAACATGAACGGTTCCTCGCTACCATCCCAGTACTGCTCATTCGACTCCTCAACTGCCCTCCATTGCGTCAATGCAGGGCAGACATCCCTGATGCACATGATGTCATGGGATGGCGGAGAGACATGGGAGAACAGGACATACAATCTTTCAGAGAAGGCTACAGAAATCGAGGAGTGGGAGTTCCACTCCAATGGTGTGCACGATCTTTTCGTTCTTAATGCCAGATTTCAGAGTGCGGATGGCCCGGACGTCGATGTGGCATACCATGTCCGAGAATTCTCAGAGAGCCTGGAGCCTGACATGCTAACGTACCTAGGGCAGGGCGACCTTGACTCAACATCTGGAGCAGGCAATGACATCAGATTCGACTTCGCCAGCATGGGGATTCTCCCGGACGGCGGTTCTTTCATCGCTTACCATGACTCGACTGATCCAGACCCACTGTTCGGGGTCGAGATGCTGCTGCCGCAGTCATACCAAATGTCCTCAATCTAGATTCTGGATCTCGAATGACACTTTTGCCCCATCAACCTCGAAGATATCTGCGGAATTGGATGGTTTTCCATCGTTCAGGAAATTCTCGCCTGCCCTCGTCTCCGTTACTACATGCTCCCAGTCACTGTCATCTAGCACCATTCCTTCTACCCATACCGACAGGCTGATCGAAGACTCGACTTGGAGGTCCATTTCCTTGCGCTTGGCTTGGATTCTGCGAGTAATGTCCCTAGCCAGGCCCTTGGAAAGTAGTTTCGAATCTGTGTGCATATCGAGGACGATTGAAACATCGCCCTCCTCAAATGAAAGGGTCTTCGCGGCAAATCCTTCTTTCTCGGCCCTTCTGATCTCGATGTCGTCCCTCGTAATCTCATAACCACCTAGCGCCGCTATGCCTGCCTCGATCTCAAGCAATAGCTCCTCCGGATTGGCCAAATCCAACTGGGCTAGGACAGAAGGGAGGTCTGAGCGGCACTTTGCCCCCAGAACCTTTCTATTTGGCTCCAAAACTATCTTCTGGAATGCATCCAGATTGGGCTCGGTAGTCAGGACCTCAACATTGAGTTCCTCGGCGAGAATGTCGTTGAATCTTGAGATGTCTGGCCCCCCAACTATCCACCCCGTCTGGCATGGGAGTCGTTGCCTCCTGCTGGATTCTACCCGGATACGCCTGCCGGCTTCCGCTAGGGATCGGACGAGTGACATCTCCTGCTCGATCCCAAAATCACGGTCCGGAAGGTCTCTTTCTACGAGACCCGAGCCAGTGGGCCAGTCTGCCAAATGGACAGAGTGGCCGGTTAGTCCTCTATGGATCTGATCGGGCATGAAGGGGGATATCGGCGCCATCAGTCTGCATACGACCAGCAGCACTTCGTGCAGAGTATGCTGGCAGGCCCTCTTGTCATTGCTGTCCGACTCTTCCCACAACCTCCTCCTTGACCTCCTGACATACCAGTTTGAGAGGTCGTTAACTACGAAGTCCTCCAACCCCCTGCTGGCCTTGTGAAAATTCCAAGAAGCGAAGTTCTGATGGAATTCTTCTGCCATTTCTGTAACCTTCGAAAGTATCCACCTATCCAGCGGGCTTCTGTCGGAATGGGCTACCATGCCAGATTCTTCTTCTGGGTCGAAGCCATCGAGAGCAGCATAATCGGCATGGAATCTATAGACATTCCAAAGGGTAAGGAACATCTTGGCATAGGATTCCCGAACTCCGTTGGGATCGAAATTAGTAGGGGACCAAGGGGCACTCTGAGTAGTCATGTACCACCTGATTGAGTCCGCGCCCTCCTTGCTGAAGTGGTCCCAAGGATTGACGACATTCCCTCTGGACTTGCTCATTTTCTTTCCATCCTTGTCGAGTATGTGTCCGAGCGAAAGGCAACGTCTGAAGCAAGGCTCGTCAAACACAGTAGTAGCGACTGCTAGCAGAGAGTAGAACCAGCCCCTGGTCTGATCGACTGCCTCGCAGATGTAGTCGACTGGGAAGGAGCCGGAGAAAAGATCCTCATTTTCGAATGGGTAGTGCCACTGGGCGAACGAAGCACACCCAGAGTCGAACCAGCAGTCCATCACATAGGGCTCCCTCACCATCTCTCCAGAGCATCCATCCGATGGGCATGCCAGCCTGACCTCGTCAACATAGGGCCTGTGCAACTCTGAAGGGGATGGGGAGGAGTCTGTCTTCATCGAGGACATCTCCTCTATGCTCCCTACACAGTGCTCGGTTCCGCAATCTGGGCAAATCCAGACAGGAATGGGGGTGCCCCAGTAGCGCTCTCGGCTTATTGCCCAGTCCTTGATGTTGGATAGCCACTCGCCCATTCTCTTGGTGCCGGTCCACTCTGGGGCCCACTCCACACTCGCATTGTGAGAGAGAATCTGGTCTCTGACCGCAGTCATCCTGACGAACCAACTGTCCATTGCGTAGTACAGGAGGGGATGGTCGGTCCTCCAGCAGTGCGGATAGTCGTGAGTGTAATCGTGCTCTCGGTAAAGTAGCCCCTGGGATTCAAGGAGGTTGATTATCTCGTCATCGCACTGCTTGACGTAGCGTCCATCTAGAAGTTCGTGAGTGCCCTCGACGAATGCACCATCCATCCCTACGGTGTGCTGTGCGGGGAATCCGACCTCCATCCCAAGCCTGTAGTCATCCTCGCCGTACATCACTGCGGTGTGAACCACGCCAGTTCCGTCAGTGGTTGTGACGAAATCCGCAGCGACGATTGTCCACGCTGTCTTGGAGTCACCCCTCTCAATCGCACCGGGGAAGAGCGGAGTGTAGGCCTTACCAACCAACTCTGCTCCGGTAAACTCATCGACGATGTCTGCATGGTTCCTGAGTACACTCCCGATCAGCTCTTTGGCAAGGATTAGTTCCTCACCAACCTCTGCCCCCCCTCTGCCTTCCCATGACTCGGAGGGAGGCTCGGTGACTCTGACTCTACAGTAAGTTACCTCTGGCCCAACAGCCAGACCAACGTTCCCGGGCAGAGTCCAGGGGGTGGTCGTCCATGCCAGTACGGAAGCTTCCTCCCCCTCCAGTTTGAATTTCACAAAGACTGCTGGCTCGGAAACCTCCTTGTATCCCTGAGAAACCTCATGGGTTGAGTAACTAGTCCCGGTTTGAGGGCAGTATGGGAGAACCTTGTGCCCCCTGAATAGGAGATCCTTCTCGAACATCTGCTTCAGTGACCACCATGCTGATTCAATGTAGTCGTCTTGAAGGGTGACGTACGGATCCTCCATGTCGACCCAGAACCCCATTCTCTCTGTCATCTCCCTCCATGCCTCCTCGTAAGTCCAAACACTCTCTTTGCACTTCTGGTTGAAAGCCTCCATCCCATATTCCTCTATGGCCTCGTTAGACATCAGATCCAGCTGCTTCTGGACCTCTATTTCGACAGGAAGACCGTGCGTATCCCAACCCCCCTTTCTCTCTACTACGTGGCCCTCCATCGACTTCCACCTACATACCATATCCTTGAACAGGCGAGACAGGACATGGTGAATTCCTGGTTTCCCATTTGCAGTAGGGGGACCTTCCAAGAAGGTGAACGGGGAGTCAAGCCCCCTCCTTGATTCAATAGATTTGGAGAAGGTCCCCTCATCTTTCCAGATTCCCATCAAAGAGTTCTCCAAGGAAACCGGGTCAAGTTCTCCGGGTGAAACGGGCACGCCCATCGGCCAAGCGACCTAGGAGTTCGTCTTGAACTTGAGGGGGGGTAAAGAGGGCAAACAGAGTGTAAATTGCAAGACTTCAAATGTCCTATGCGCCAGTTGGAATCATGACAGAGACTATTCGGGTAGAAGTTGGGGGGATGACTTGCGATGGATGCTCGAATCGAGTCAAGAAGGCTCTGGAGGACCTTCCGGGAGTAATTACAGCAGTAGTTAGCCACCAAGATGGGAGTGCAGAGGTCAGACACGAAGGTACGAACATAGACGTGCTAAGTGATGCAGTGCGTTCAGCGGGCTACACTGTCGGTGGACGAGGAGAGGAATTCAACTGGAGAGATAGGGCCGTATGGATGCAGTCGGCTAACAACACAAAATGGTGCCTAATTGGGTGTAGTATCGGAGACTTCGGGACGATTGCGGCTTTCCAATTCGTATTTACAGACTCGGGTTGGAGCGCCATGATGATTATGGCTCTGGCAATGTTCAATGGAATTATGACTTCTATTGCCCTTGAGACATTCATTCTCCTAAGCCAGATGCCTCTTTACGAGGCGTTTCGTGTTGCTATAGGGATGTCGCTAATCTCGATGATATCCATGGAGGCTGCGATGAACGGAGTAGATCTGGTACTAACTGGTGGTGCTAAGCTAACTTGGTGGGTGATTGCACCGATGCTGATTGCTGGATTCCTGACTGCATGGCCATACAACTACTGGAGGCTGAAGAAGTACGGAGTTTCCTGTCACTGAGGTTACTTAATGAATTGGAGAAATATAGCGGAAGAAATATCCGAATGGATTGGAGATTATGCAAACAGGAACGGGATAGAGTCCCTAGTTGTGGGAGTTTCCGGGGGCGTGGACTCTGCGGTTACGTCCACTCTATCGGCTATGACTGGAATTGACACAATTGTTCTGAACATGCCAATACACCAAGACAGAAAACAATACGATCTGTCAGACCGCCATATCCAATGGCTGAAGTCGAAATGGGAGAACGTCAGTGGGAGGAGTTTCGATCTTTCCTCGACTTACGACGAGTTCTGTTCTGAGTTGGGAGGATTGTCCGAATTGTCGCTAGCGAACTCTAAGGCGAGGTTGCGGATGGCAACTCTTTACGCAATTGCCGGCTCAAACAACGGCATAGTTGTCGGGACCGGAAACAAGGTTGAGGACTTCGGAGTCGGGTTCTTCACGAAATATGGTGACGGGGGCGTGGACATATCCCCAATAGCAGACCTATACAAGTCCGAGGTTTTTGCAATTGGGAATGAGTTGGGGGTAATCGAGGAAATCCTTGATGCGGCCCCGACTGACGGTTTGTGGGGCGATGGGAGAACGGACGAGGATCAGATGGGGGCAACTTACACGGAGTTGGAATGGGCGATGACAATGGGTGATTCGCCACTTTCCGAGGAGCTATCTCAAAGAGAGGCAAAGGTACTAGAGATTTACAAAAGATTCCATGAGGCCAATAAGCACAAAATGACGGATATTCCAATTTTCAAGATGGATAGGGGATCTTCCTAGGAGGGGTTTTGTGGATGAAGAAGATCCCCCTCGGGTGTACGTCAGGAAAAATAGGGAGCCTTACAGTGGGATGGTTCTGGACTCGGCGTTCAGGCTTCTTAGAGGTGGAATCGTGGTGATGGTGGTGTTGGGAGTTCTGTTAATGTTCGACCCATTAATTTTCTAGTCATTTCTGCGATCCTGCACCTTCTTCTTGTACTCCGCGTTAGAGTCTTCTTCGGTCCATCCCCCCAGATGAAGTCCCCCCGTCTTGTGCACTCCGCCCCTACGGTTCCCTTTCCTCGGTTTCCTGAAGATGTCTTTCTTCTCTGAGTGCCTAGTAAAGGCCTTTGGGAGGCCGTCGTCACCTCTCTCCTGGCCGGAAAGCGAGTATGCCCGCCAATCAGCCTTGTTCGCGTCTACAGTTCTGACGATCTCGGTTTGTTGTTTATCACCGAGGAATAAGTTGACGATAGCCGTCAGAGACAACACCAACATTGAGCCGCATAAGAAGGTCCTTCCAGTGTGCAGGCCCCTTGCAAACCAATCCAGAATTGTCGAAAGTCCAGACGTGTCTTCGGGATCGCTTTCTTGGTGAAGGCCAATGAATTTACTCGATTCGAACGAGAAATTACCCCAATTACACCTAGGTGATGACTTGTTTGCCGGATTGTAACAAACTTGCCCCAGATATATCATTCCCTCGATATCATTCCTTTCGAATCCCTTCTCGCAGAGTGGGTAGAAATTCTCCCCCCCTGAGTCGTTGGAAGAGTTCTCCGAGATAATCCTGGACACTGAAATCTCGAAGGTTTCGCAACCATCCCAAATTTCATCTTCATCTTCATCCAAGTATTCTCCGAAGCTGTACACAGCCCATCCCCTGGTCTGGGTTTCGGTTTCGTAAAGCGTCAAATTTCCCCCTAATCCAGCGAAATCGAATTCGATGCCTTCTTCCTCGGGTGGTGGATCGATGAACGGGAATGGGGTAGAAGTTACCCATAATACGCTACTGACGAACATCAATGTGCCTGAAATAATCATAATTGCAGCGATGGTCGGCCTCATTCTGCTCAAGCTACCGTAGACGGATTTACTCAAGTCAGTTACGCATGGCAAATATCTTACCTAGAATCCTAGGTAATGACGAATACAATAATTATCGAAGCAATGAGCCATAATCTAGCCAGCCTCCTTCTTCTCTTGGGGGCCTTTCTAGAAATTGCTACTCTGAACAGCAATAGGAAAGAAGTCAACCCAGAGACAATGGTTACCATTAGCGCTGGACCACCAAGTGACCAACTCTGTGATGGGGAGGGGGTGTGTGGTTCAAGACCTCTGGTTCCGGCATATAACATGGCAAGAGAGGCTAGACTAGCAATCTGGCCTATCAGCATGATTGCAGCAGAGTACTCTCCTTTTGTTCTGCCCCAATTGTGAATCTGGAGCTTTCTTTTTTTCGGAGGCTCCCCGCCCCTGAATGAAGATTCGTCCCTATTTGACCACCTGGACCTAGGGGAGATTCCCATAATTCTCCACCACTCCGAGACATATATTGGCTTGTTGATGGACATAACTTACTCAAGTCGAGCACGTCAGGGCACATCATGGACTACCTCCAGATGGCAGAGACAGCCTCCTTGGGCATGTGCGGCTTGGCTGTCTTTCTTTGGATGTCTATTGGATCTCTTTCTCGTACTCAAGAGAGCGAAGTGCTAGCACAGAGGGTTATTGCTGGCATTTGTCTGACTTCGGCGGCTCTTCTTTTCCTACTACACTACTCTGGGGGTGAGATTTGGGGTTCCGACAACATAGCCAGACCTTTCGCGGTAATTTCAGTGATTGTCGCTCTATCGTCAATGATGAATATCAAGGGGAAGGATGTGCAGGGTGAAGCAAACCCTCACAATATTATGAAAGCAAGAAGAGAGGGGGAATGAGCTACTCTGAGTTCAACTTGTCGTCTATGAAAGACCGCATGTATGCAGGAAGTTCACCATTTACGAAGACTACGTCATGTACTTCATCTAGCTTCATCAAAGAATAATATATTTGCATTGCAGTCATTGGTGTAGCACTACATCCCGTACATCCGCCTTCCAGAGAAATCATGATTATTCCATCAGTCGTATCGACGACGTTGACCTCTCCATCATGAGCATCCAGTACTGCCTGAACGGGCCCTACAGAATCGAGGATTAATTGCTTGTCGACCATTCGCCTCGAACCCTTGGAGGGGCGTGAGCCTTTCAAACAATTGCTCCTCCGCCGTATGTGGGCGAGGAAACGAGGATCTTGCTTCTTGATCTATTGGTGGAGAGATCTGAATTCGGACACGGTGGCAATCAAGAGGTGATATCGCCTATTGCCGAGAATGGCAGTGTAGAGGTGTTTCTTCTTACTCCGCAGATGCAATCCGAAGAGTCTGGATCAAGGGCCCAAGAACAGGGAATTGCCCCCCTCACTATTGAAGACGTTCCTCATTGGGACGATGACTTCCCATTCTGGGAGGGATGCAAACTCGATATCTCGGGTAACGATGTGGAGTTTAGGAGATTGGCCATGCCCCTACATGGGAAAGACGAGATGACTCGGGAATGGTTGGAGATGATTTCTCCCGATGCCGTAGTTTGTAGTGGGTCTAGGAGGAACGTGACAATGTGGGAGGAGTGGATGGAAGGAGGGGCCTCGTTGCTAAGATGCTCATCTAAAATGGGAATACCCACCCTTGGAATCTGCTTCGGTCACCAACTTCTATGCAAGTCCCTAGGGGCTGAAGTGGAGAGAGCGGATTCAATGTCGAGTGGAGTGTGGGAAGTGGAGCTTACTGATTCTGGATCTTCTGATGTTCTATTTTCATCAAGAAGGAGTGGAGGAAACAATTCCCCGGTAGCTCTCTATTCCCATCAGGATCATGTGGTAAGTGTTCCCGAGGAGTGCACGCTTCTGGGGTCGGCTAAGCACAACAGAGTCACGGCAATTAGGGTGTGTAACACCGATGGTTTACCTTTGCCGGCTTGGGGGGTGCAGTTCCATCCAGAGGCGGCAAAGGCCAGAATTCGTAGAGCGTTCGATTGGGGGCACATTTCAGAAGAAGAGTTAGCCTCTTTCGAGAGAGAGCACGATGGGGCCGGAGTTCTGAGTTCGTTTGCTTCGGTGGTTATAGCCAGTCTCACCTAATGTGCAATGAGTCTTTTTTAATTGGATTTGGATTAAATACGTCACTCGATTCGGCGGGCAGAACTGATGGTGAAATAATGGACGGAGAACAAGTAGGGGCATTAGGAGTAGCTGCAGGTCTTTTCGGGCTAGCAGTGGCATTCTTTCTGTACAACAAGGTGAATTCAATAAAGATAGAAAATGAGACTGTGGCAAAGATCACCGAAAGGATTCAAGACGGTGCGATGGCATTTCTATTCGCTGAATACAGAATGCTGTCCATATTCATACTAGTGGTGGCTATCCTGCTATTCATCGGACCGGAAGAAGACGGTTTGGGGATGGAGACGGCCTTGGCCTTCGGTATTGGGGCTCTTTGCAGCGTAGCCGCAGGTTTCTCGGGAATGCGCTCCGCTACTAGTGCTAATGGTAGGACCGCTCAAGCCGCTGCCGATGGTGGTCAGCCTGAAGCTCTCACAACCTCCTACAACGGAGGAGCGGTGATGGGCCTCGCAGTAGGTGGTTTGGGACTTGTCGGAATCTCCATCATGTACTACCTTTCTGAGACAGATTTCCTGTCTGTAGAAAACATAGCAGGATTTGGGATGGGCGCATCTTCGATAGCTCTATTCGCAAGAGTGGGCGGAGGAATTTACACCAAAGCAGCAGATGTCGGAGCTGATCTTGTTGGAAAGGTTGAGGCGGGAATCCCGGAGGACGATCCGAGAAATCCAGGGGTAATAGCGGACAATGTAGGAGATAACGTGGGAGATGTAGCAGGCATGGGAGCTGATATCTTCGAGTCATTTGTGGGTAGCATTATCGCCGCAATGGTAATTGCGTTTGCTGCTGAAGAAACATTAGGTAGCAAATACGTGATGATTCCAATTGTTCTGGCTATTGTAGGATACATAGCTTCCATAGTGGGGGTTTTCTCGATCACGGCAATGAAGAACATGGACGCTGGTGCGGCTCTTAGGAATACCACTTTCATCGGTGCCGGGCTTTTCATCGCGGGAGGATATGCGGCACTACACTATCTTGACCTTGATACGACCGTTATCCAAGCAGTTGCTATAGGATCACTTGTGGGGATCCTAATCGGCTTGGTAACAGAGTACTACACGGGAATAGAGGATGTTTTTGGCATCAGGGTGAAGGCCATCCCCTACATTGGAGAAGCAAGTAAGACTGGAAGTGCGACCAATGCAATAGCAGGGCTAGCAGTGGGAATGCAATCGGTATTCGTTCCCGTTTTACTGATGGCTGCGGGAATTTTTGGAGCCAACCACGTTATGGGAGGAGGAGATGCGGGGTTGTATGGCATAGCAATGGCGGCAATGGGGATGCTTGGCACGGTTGGCGTTACAATGACGGTAGATGCATATGGCCCAGTGGCCGACAACGCTGGAGGAATTGCAGAGATGTCTGGACTTGGCGAGGATGTGAGAGAAATCACGGATGGTCTTGACTCGATAGGAAATACTACTGCTGCCATCGGCAAGGGGTTCGCAATAGGAAGCGCTGCCCTTACAGCTCTGGCTCTTTTCGCGGCCTTCAAGACTAGCGCAGATCTTCAGGCTGCTGATCTTAGCCTGACTGAGCCTTTGGTTGTAATTGGACTCCTGGTCGGGGCCTCGCTCCCCTTTTTGGTAGCTGCGATGACGATGAAGTCAGTTGGAAGAGCTGCTGAGGACATGATAACAGAGATTCGAAGACAGTTCAGGGAGATCGATGGGCTCCTTGAGGGCAGAGAGGGAGTAGAGCCAGATAGTGCTACCTGCGTGGAGATATCCACCAAGGCAGCTCTTCGCGAGATGATAATGCCGGGTGTAGTAGCGGTATCTGCACCAGTGATAATCGGAGTATTTCTAGGGAGCGCAGCACTAGGGGGGGCTCTAGCAGGAGCCACGGCTTCCGGTGTACTAATGGCCCTATTTATGGCGAATGCAGGAGGTGCTTGGGACAACGCGAAGAAGGCTATAGAGCAAGGCCACATTGAAGGAGCTTCGAAAGGAGACGAATCCCATGGGGCCGCTGTTGTGGGAGATACCATTGGAGATCCTTTCAAGGATACAAGTGGGCCATCTCTGAACATTCTCATCAAGCTGATGAGCATTGTCAGCGTGGTTATTGCTGGACTCCTGACGAAGACCGGTCAGCTTGGTTCACTCTGACTCTGATTAGCGTCAGACTCATGACGGACCCTCTGTAGGGTAGTTCAATGAAAGTCCGGGGAGTCCTTGCTCTGATACTTCTGATTGTGACCTCTTTTGGGGGTTGCATCGGTGGTTCTGAAGAAGGGGAGGGAACCACTGAGGGTCAGTTGGGAGTCCCCACATGGGAGGTCGGGGACTGGTGGCTCTATACATTCTCGACACCCGACTTCAGTGACGATACAGCTAGACTGGTTGTTGCAAGCACTGACGAGGAGGACGATACTGCGAATATGCTAGCGATTTCTAGTCTCACTGAGGCAAGAAGGCATGCCGTGCTTAATCACAACCCGTTCTTAGGTAGGATTACTCACTCGGATCTAAGCCCATTTGAGAACGGTGAGTCACAACAAGTTCTCAAATTCCCTTTGGAGGAAGGGGGATCATGGACTTTCACTCTCTTCTCGATTGAGTGGAGTGCTTTGGCATTAGACCACTATGATAGTTCAATTTCAATCATGGCAACATCTTCTGATGGTTCGAGATTGGACTACATTTACGATAGCGAAGTTGGCTTTTTCTCAGAGTTTATTTGGAAAGATCCCAATGGTACTGAAAATCTAAGAATGAGGCTCTCGGATATGGGCGAGGGTCATTCAGGTGATGTTTACTTCGTCAGGGGAGGGGACCTATTCTCCGAAACTTACGTGGACCCCGGTACCGACTTCGTGTTTCGTGATACATTCCTAGTCAGTGACCATCCCTCCGATGGAGGTTGGGACGAAATGATCTACTTCCTAGATGCTGAGTGCGGATCCGGATCAACGATATCACTTACCCTTAGGGATCACATGTCAGTTTCAGCTCTAGAGAGAGTTTGGCTTCCTGGTTCCAGCGAAATGGGGACTCTGGGGACAATTTCTTATCCCTCTGAGGAATACACCCTAACGGCTACTTTTTCGGGTGGTTCGGCATATCTTAGGCTAATAATTGCTGGAGGAATCACGGAGTCTTGGAGCCTCTAGAGGTATTCCATCAAGTGATCAGAACCGCCAACGAAAACGGGCTTATCTCCCCTCATATCGAATACAACGGGGACGGTTCTGTGCCCGGTTTCTTTGACCACCTGCTGCCTCAAGTCATCGAAGTTGTCTAGATTAATCTCTTCATAGGACAATCCCTTGGAATCCAGAGTTCTGAATGCCCTTGTACAGTATGGACAGACGGTTTGTGTGAAGACGAGGAAATCCTTCTGAATGGTTTCAATGATCTCACGTAGTTGCGACAGGCTTCTCGCCCCCTTCAATTATCGTAGTAGGAGGAGGCTTTTCTTCCCACCGAGCAGATTCGCCAAAGTCATCGAATTCATCATCCTCTCCTCTGCCCTCAAGGACTCTGTCCGTCTCATTCTCGTCAATAAATGCCAGGAAAAATGTGGTAACCAAAGTTAGTGCTGCACCGATGTATATGGCTGTGGTGTAGTTGAAGATGGAGATCATCCTCTCCGTGAGAGTGTATGCGAAAACTGCTGACGTGTTCAAAATAGACATGTATGCAGTGAATTGGGTACCCCCTACCTTGCTCCACGTAAGCCTCATACACATGGAGATGATGCAAATTACAGCTACTCCGGCTACAAAGTACTGGCCTATCAGGTAAATCGTCATCACCAACGTATTGCCCCACATCGGCTGTAGGAAAGCGAAAGTAGCGTTGGCAAGAGCTAGAACGACGAAGGAGACCATAGCTACTCTGCGAATTCCAAACTTGTCGCCAAGCATCCCCCCAATAATCTGCCCCGATACGGAACCCAGCAATGCAATGCCACCGACTATTCCGTTATACCTCTCTTGAGACCATCCGGCCTCGTTGATGAAGATGTCAACATAGATTGGACTTGTGAAGTAATACAGTTCTCCTAGGAGGCCAGCAATGACAAGAAGGAAAGCCGACCTAACTGAGAAGGCCTTGGTAAGATAGAATGACGTTCTGGCGACTGTGTTCCTGCTAGATTCTGGGATAAGCAAGAATGGGTTCGGCAAAGCGTCTTTTTGTTGTGAGTCTGTGAACCTTGAATATCCCATCGAGATTACTGATAACAAGATTAGGGCTAGGCTTATTCTATTCGTTCCTGACCATGGCCTGAGATCGAATCCGAATATTTGGCTATCTTCGAGGGAAGGGAAGCCTTCGCGGACGTTCTTGCCGAAGCTCCAGTCTACCGTGAAGACGTCTATCACGAAGCCGAATAGCCAAATGCTGATTCCCAATATTGCGAAGAAGGTCGCGAATGGGACCATGTTGTTGGCTATGCTGTGACCGACTAATCTGGCTATTCTGAAATCTTCCTCCTCCTCCCAAGGAGAAGTTTCTGATTCCTCTACCGCCTCGGCTACCAATGCTCCAGAGTCTGCTGTCACGCTGGAAACGCTTGACCATGGGAACAGTTTGACCCCAGGCTTCTCTACCATGAAAAGTGGTACCACTATGATTAATGCAAGCATCCCTAATTGAGCCGCGATGACCCCCGAGATTCCTATCTTTGTGACGAGCACACCTAGAACTGCTCCGCCAAAAATGATCCCAACTCTCTTGGCTGCAAACATTAGTCCGTTGACTCTGGCTACCTCATCGGGCTCTAGAACCTCAACTGCCAGAGCGTCTGTAGCCACATCCTGTAATGAGGCGAAGATATTGTGAACGAATAATATTCGTGCAACTAGGTCAATCTGACCATTGAGATCTGGAACTAGCAATAGTGACCCGAGGGTAATTGCCATTCCTGTTTGAGCGAATAGAACCCATTGTCTTCTTGGGCCGTATTTCTCAATGAATACGGAGTCGACGATTGGGCCCCAAATCCACTTGAATGTCCATGGCAGGGCCACGGTGGCGAATAGTATTGCGATTTCTGATACTGTTACTCCATTTGCTACAAGGTATGCTGCGAACGTAACTGAAGCGAATCCATATGGAAGTCCTTGAGCAAAATATAGCAAGCAAAGAGTTACTACCCTCTTTATCGGGTTCTCGGTGATTGCCCCTCCCTTACCTAGCTCTACCATTCCATTGGAGAATCGAACTGACCAAGGCAGTTTTTCTTCCTGGACCTCTTGATTCTCAGAAGGCGAATTATGTTCAGGTGAGGCTTGGTTGAAAGACCATTCCTCTCTCCTTGCAATGACGGTAACCAGTGCTATTGCAATAATGAATGGAATGAAAAATGTGATTGGACCGAGATTAAGCACCCCTGATGATGCTGAAGGTCCCGAAGATTGTGTGTCAATCAACAATACCCTCCTAGCATCTACGGGGGAGATGCTGTCCTCGGAAACCACTAGTCTGGCATAGATTGTTGAGTTTCCTGACTTTTCGTGCGGATCTAGTTTTATGCTCCATGATGACCAGTCACCGTCCTTGGATAAATCTGCGGCTCCTAGCCAATCTCCCCCTCCTACCTTAACTTCCACCAAACCAGTTCCGATGGGCGCTCCTGTAGAGGCTCCAGTGACATAGCTCTCGTTGGCAATTTCTTCCAGAGTAGAGACGTCCATAGAGACGTTGAGAGAGCGATCGATGCTTCCAGCGGCCTCTACGAATGCTGTTGGGTCTGCCTGACCGAAACCGAACTCGTTATCTGGACGTGTTTCAAGGACGCTACAGTCGTTGAAACCGGGATCGTTCAAGAGTTGGATATCACGTTCTATTGAATGGGCGGAGATAATGTCCTTGAACTCTGTAGGTGTAAGATCCGGGTTGGCTTGAACCATCAGGGCTGCGATTCCTGCCATTAGTGGAGTTGCCATGCTAGTTCCTGACTTGCTCGTGTACCCATCCTGAGTTGCTGCGTCTGGAGCCATTATGTCAGAGCCAATTGTTGCAACATCGGGTTTTACCCTGAGGTCTGATGTGTATCCCCTGCTGCTGTAAATTGCCAGACCTAGATTCTTGTCGAGGCTTGCGACGGTTACGGGAAGCCGTGCATCGCCAGGACTGTCTATCGTGTTGCAACCAGCGAGTGTGGCCCCTCCGAATTCATTTCCTGCGGACAGTGTTGTGATTATTCCTGCATCAACTACCATGTCCATCTGTCGGCTCCACGCAGAGTTTCCGTCGTTGTCCAAGTGAATTTCGAACTGCTGCTCCCCTAGTGAAGAGGTGACGATGTCGATTCCGTATTTTTCTTTGTTTTCTATTGCCCACTCGGCGCCTTGCATTACGTCCTCTATATCGCCATCACAGCATCCCAATATATTGATCAGATATGCACCTGGAGCTGCTCCAACATACCTTAGCCCGCTGCTAGGATCGGTTTGTCCACCCCCAGAACCAGCAGCTATTCCGGCGACATGGGTCCCATGGGTTCCAGAGTCGTAGGATGTCGATGGGTCTTGTTCTTCGTCGGTTATTACGGCATCAAAGAATGCAATGATCTTCGGATCGCAATCGGCGGGAATTGGATCGGGGTTTGGATCAAGTGGATTTGGATCTGGAGGATCGTCAATACAAGTGAATGGATCATCATCCATGTCGTTAAGCCCTTCATGATCACCCCTTACCCCAGTGTCCAGTACTGCAATCACTGAGCCAGTACCGTCTAGCCCCAGATCCTGCCAGACGGAATCTACCCCCATGTTGGGGGCTGCTTCATGCATATTTGTCTCCGCTAGGCCTAGATCCTCCAGCATTACCACTCCTGGAAGAGCCCTAATTCCCGACTCCTCGCTTGTGATGGTGCTGAAAGGTGCTGTCGCGGAAACCGTATCCAAGTAACTGAATCTATGGGTAACTTCTACCCCGATTGCCTCTAAAGCCAGAACATCAGCATCTGTAGGGAAATGATCGTAGTCAACGAAAATCCTCGCACTTCCTTCCGGGGCTCTCTTCCACCAGTCTTTCTGAGTTTCCGACGGTTGGTCAATTAGCCACTCCAAACGGTCGTCTATCGAGTTAGAGTCTTTGTCCCTACTCCAATCATTCCACCAGTCCCTGTGGATTTCTAGCTCAATGCTTGGAGACCAGACTCCTTCAGCGTCAAATCCTCCATTTCTGTTATTTTCGTGATATATTGAAGATGAGCCGATAGGTGCTACTAGGATCAGAATAATCAATGAAGTTAGCAGTGTACGGCTTCCGCTCATCGTACCTCGGAGGAGATGGTCATGTTTGAGCGTTAGTGCTCGCTAGTCATCTTTTCAGAATGACTCCGTGTTCATCGAAATCCCAGTCTATGACCTCCCAACCAGCATCGATGATTGCTGAATTGGCTTGAGTCAGGCCAGAGGGAGAACACAAAATTCCTGAACAACCCCCTCCTCCCGCACCTAATGCTTTCCAGGCCACTACTGAGCCTTCCTCGATAAGTGGTTTCAGAACCGGAAGGAAAGGAGCATGAATCTCAAGATCCATTAGGTCAACTCCTTTGCAAATCTGCCTCAGAGAATCGACTACCATGTCCCTTCTATCCTGCTGAAGTCCGTTTGCCATCGATCTTACAGCGCCTCTAATTGTGTGGAGACCATCGATGGTGCTCTTTTCACCCCTTGAATATGCGTCCCAGACGGACTTCTGCATATCTCCTGATTTCCTACTGATTCCCGAGTAAGATACGATAAGGTGCTTTTTCAGCCAATTTTTCGCTGATCTTGCTGGTTCAAAGGGCATCGGTTCCACGGAGTCACCCAAGAAGAGCAGGTGGTTGAATCCACCCAGAGCTGATGCCCATTGGTCTTGTCTGCCACAAATGTTACCCTTCTTGGACTCTGATTCGAACGCCATCTCTGCCAGGGACTCGGGTTCAAATCTTTCCTCATGGGCTGAAAGGGCTGAAAGGGCCACATGCATCGCAGCGCTAGTGCCAAGTCCAGAACCTCTGGGGACCGGGAACTCAAGTTGTGGGGCTTCTTTTCCTGATGTATGTCCAGTGCGGGCTAACACTCTCCTGTTAATTGCGAAATTGACAACCTCACCGCCAAAATCTTCAGGATAAGGCCCAACATCTGTCCAACCCCCTGCCAGATCTACTCTAACCGGGGCTGAGGCCTCCAGAACTCCTGCCATGACACGGGCTAACGTCCCAAGACATCATTTTTTCTAGACCGAAAATATAGGGTATCAATGACTCCTGCGAATGTCATGAGCGGAGTAATTGGTGAAGCCATTGAGGCTTTCAAATCGGGAAATCCTGTAATGATCTTCGACTCTTCCTTTAGAGAGAAGGAGACGGATCTGCTTTGGCCTGCCGAGTTTGCCACTCCCGAGGTAATGAGGCGGCTTAGGAAAGACTGTGGTGGGCTTCTTTTTCTCGCCATCGGCGACGAGATAGGAAGGATGTTTGGCCTTCCATGGCTACAAGACATCCATACATTCCCAGCATTGGTGGATGAAAACCCAGTATTGGGGCATCTAATCACTAACGACCTTCAGTACGACGATAGGTCTGCTTTCACGCTCTCTCTGAACCATAGAGAGACATTTACCGGAATCACCGATAGAGACAGAGCACTGACTACTCGGAGGTTCGGGGAGCTGGCTAGCGAAATGATGCTTAGGAGTAACGAAGAGGCGATGAGGGCACTTGGAAACGAGTTCAGAACCCCGGGGCACATTCCCGTTTGCAGAGAAGCTCCCGGAGGACTGAAGACAAGACAGGGGCATACTGAGCTTGCTGTATCCATAGCCAGGCTTGCCGGAACGATGGCCTGTACAATAGGTGCAGAGATGCTCGAACCTAACGGAGACGGGGCTCTTAGCCTGGAAGAGGCGAGAGCGTACGCTAAGAAAAACGGAGTACCGATGATCACTGGAGAAGAAATAACTGCTGCAATTGATTAAAAGGAAGGCTGGCGGACAATAGTTGGTACAATGGTCAGAGTAATGGCAGTAGGAATCTTCGATCTTCTCCATGCGGGGCATCTCCATTACGTGGAACAGGCAAAGTCTCTTGGTGACGAGCTAGTTGTGGTAATTGCTCATGATGAGACGGTAAGAATGCAGAAACACGAACCAGTGACTGGTCAGGATCTCAGGAGAAGAATGGTTGAGGGGCTAAAGCCAGTTGACTCTGCAATTGTGGGAAACCCCCCCGGAGTACCTATTTTTGATATTCTAAAATCTGTAAATCCCGACATCATAGCTTTGGGTTATGATCAGAAACATTCGATTGATGCAATTAGGGATGGCCTGAAGAGTCACGATTTTGGACATGTTGAAGTGACTAGGGTAGAGGGGCTTTCTGACGATCTAGATGGGACTAGGAAGATTATTGCCAGAATTCTAGACTTGTGGCCCGGATCAGAGGGCGGACCTTATGAGGAGGACTAGGATGTTCACAGGAATCGTTTCAGGCACTGCCAAAGTTTCATCCCTGGAGAAGACTGAATCGGGTTGCATTCTAACAGTGGACTTGGAGGGGTTCGTAGAAGGATTGGAAATTGGCGCTAGTGTTTCGATTGATGGCGTATGCTTGACGGTTGTTTCTATTGAAGGTGCATTGGTTAGATTTGATGCTATCAAGGAAACCTTGGAGAGAACAACCATGGGGGATAAAAAAATAGGGGATTTGGTGAATGTCGAGAGGTCTCTGAAGGTTGGTGATGAGCTGGGGGGCCATATCCTATCAGGGCACGTAATGTCATCGGCAAAAATTATCGAAAGGAAGGAGGATGGGATGGGGATTGAACTACTAGTGGAAAATCCGGAGATTTGTAGACCGTTCATTCTGGAGAAGGGGTATATCGCAGTGGATGGAATGTCACTCACTGTCGGAGAAGTTTCACAAAGTTACTTCGGGCTATACATCATTCCTGAGACGATGAGGGTGACTAGTATAGGAAAAAAAACTGTAGGAGATGGGGTAAACATCGAAGTAGACTCACGTACTCAGGCCGTAGTAGAGACAATGTTAAGAAATGGTGAAAAAACATGAATTTGGGTGTCGTTTGCGGTTCTTTTCATAGAGAAAGTGTAGAGAAGATGCTTGAATATGCTAAGGAAGAGGCCGCATCCAAGAACTGGGAAGTTGCAGAGATATCTTGGGTTCCCGGTTCCATGGAGTCGCCTCTTGCTCTAGATAGGATGTTGAGTAAAAGGGAGATTGACGGAGCTGTTGTTCTTGGCATTATCGAGAGGGGGGAGACCGATCACGGGCTTGTGATGGGGCAATCTGTGACCAAGGCCGTAATCGAGCTGCAAATAGCCCACAATAAGCCAATCGGGTTAGGAATTATCGGACCGGGAGCAGAGCCAGAGCACATTGAGCCTAGGCTGGAACCCCACGCAAGAGCTGCAGTGGGTGCTGTTGCATCAATGTCTGAGTGATGATCACTCGCCTGGTAGCCTCATTGAAGGGAGTTCTGTAGAGGTCGCTGCTTCCATTTCATCTACAGAAATCAATGGGGTCAACTTTCCATTGAATACTCCTGAAGCTCCAACGTGGAGAGAGAACTTGATCGCCATTGCCTCCGATGGTATATCCACTATCATGAAGAAATCCATTGACCCATATGCCCAGTAGTAGGCCTCCAATGATCCCCCCATTGCATTAGCGCTTCTTTCGGCTTCCTCATGACGAGCCTTTCCCCCGTCATTTAGTAGTCCTGCTGCTCCTTTATCAGTGTAGTTTCCAGAATACATGTATTTTGGCATGAGGTCCCTCATTTCGAGTTTCTATATTAGAATTATCCATGAAGATTCTGAGATCGCGAATGAACTTAACCACTCTCAAGATTGAAAGGATGTCTAGTGCCTGGTAGGCTTATGGGCGAAGGCGTGAGAAATGTGATCATAGTTGGCTCAGGGCCCGCTGGATATACTGCTGGCCTTTATTCAGCTAGAGCTCTTCTTGAGCCATTGATGTTTGCCGGTTATATGTCAGGAGGACAATTGATGCTAACTTCAGACGTGGAAAACTTTCCCGGATATCCGAAGGGGGTGGGTGGGCCAGAAATGATGATTGACATGAGGGAACAAGCAGAGAGGTTTGGCCTGGAGGTACAAGATAAGAATGTAGAAAGGGTCGATCTTTCGGAAAGACCATTCGGCGTTTGGGTCGAGGGAGAAGAGTTCAGAGCAGATTCCATCATAATCTGTACTGGTGCCGAAGCAATTTGGTTAGGGGCCGAAGGAGAGGAGGCTCAGAAGGGCAGAGGCATATCCACATGCGCCACATGCGATGGTGCCTTCTTCCGCGATGAGGAAATTATCGTAGTAGGAGGAGGGGACTCGGCTATGGAGGAGGCGACATTCCTGACTAGATTCGCCAGCAAGGTTACCATAATTCATCGCAGGGATGTTTTCCGGGCTTCCAAGGTGATGTTTGAAAGAGCTGAATCGCATCCTAAAATAGAAATAAAATCTTTCAGACAAGTAAAGCAATGGGTAGCTGGCGAAGACGGGCTTACCGGAGCTATTCTGGAGGATCCCCGAGATGGTTCTATAGAGGAAATAGTCTGTTCTGGGGCATTTATTGCAATTGGGCACAAGCCGATTACTGGATTCCTAGATAATCAATTAGATACTGATGAAGACGGTTACATAATCCATAGAGATAACACTATGACGAGTGTCGAGGGAGTTTTTGCGGCTGGAGATGTGGTGGACAAGCGGTATAGGCAGGCAATCACAGCAGCAGGTATGGGATGTCAGGCTGCTATTGACGCAGAACGATGGTTGGAAGAACAGAATTGAAGACCGAAGGAGCCTTGATTGGTGATCATCCTCGATGACCATGGTCGGGGGGCTGAGTCCTAAGCAGGCTGATCGGTACTCACGACACTTGGTGCTTCCAGATATAGGGGAAGAAGGTCAACTATTGTTGCTAAACTCCTCAGTTCTGGTAGTGGGAGCAGGAGGTCTTGGATCTCCTGCTATTGCATACCTAACCGCAGCTGGAGTAGGAGAAATTGGCATCATTGACCATGATGTAGTGAGTGTTTCAAATCTTCAGAGGCAGATCCTGTACAGTAATTCGACCGTCGGTAAGCCCAAGGTTGAGTCTGCCAAAATATGGATCGAAGCGCGTAATGAAGACGTTAGAGTAAACGCGATTGAGGAAAAAATGACTCATGATAACTCTCTTTCGATAATTCAGAATTATGATGTTATTATTGATGGTACTGATAACTTCGAATCTAGGTATCTAATAGGAGACTCTTGTGAAATTTTGGGGAAACCTTGGATTTTTGGTAGTGTTCATAGGTTTGAGGGACAGGTGTCAACTTTCAATTTGAGTGGCGGACCCAACTACAGGGATTTGTTTCCAGAATCTCCACCACCTGAGATGGCCCCTAATTGCTCAGAGGCAGGAATCTTGGGGGTTCTCCCTGGATTGGTAGGCACCATACAAGCCACTGAGGCAATCAAACTGATTCTAAATGTAGGAGAAAGCCTCCGAGGGAGGCTTTTGACGATTGATGCTTCCTCGATGGATATGAGAACATTGTCATTTTCCAGAAACCCGGATAGGGACGTAGTAACTAATCTGAATGCTTATGCCGATCAAAATATCTTAGAAATTGTACCTATTGATTTTGTTGAAAGGAAACAGAAAGGTTGGAACCCATTTCTTCTGGACGTGAGGAGAGAGGAAGAGGAGACGATTACATCTATCGATGGAACCGAAATGAGGATTATGCATTTGGAAATCCCATCCAAACTTTCTCAGATCCCATCCGGGAGGGATATCGTAGTCTATTGCAGAACCGGAGTAAGGTCGGCAGCTGTAGCTAGATTTCTCATTGAGTCTGGAAAGGGCCTGGGTAAAGTGTACAACCTTTCAGGAGGAGTGCATGGGTGGTCCGACACTGTCGATTCTAAAATTATCAAGTATTAATGGTAAAATAGCCTTTAGTGTTGTGTTTTTATATGGTAATAATGGAATAATTTGTGAAATAGATGGTTTTTTTGATATAATGTGGTTATTATTATACTAGTATTCTTTTTTATTATGGTAATTTAAGAAAATAATTCTAGTTTTTTTAATATTACCATTAATATCTGTTAAAATGTGGTAAAATAATCTATAGTAATACGAATAATTGTTGTAGTAGACTTCCTCCGGGAAGTATGGGAGAGGGAAGAAAGGGAGTGTGGAAATGCCCAGAATGCGGGCTTCATCAAACTTGGAAAATAAGAGCTCGACAATCAAACAAATTGGATAGAAGATGCGAGAATTGTGGAAAAAGGGTCAGGGCGACGATTGATCGTTCTGACTCCGGAAAAGGAAGACTGAGGGGATTTGAGATATGGGAGAGAGATCACCAAACAAGCATGGCTGACTTGAGAGAAGAAGCAAAAAGAAGGAACGAGAGAGGCCGAGGAGGGGATGTTTCGCTAGGGAAAAGAAGGGTTGACCATCCACAGTCAGAATTGCCTACAATTTGGGGGATTGGCTGGACCCCTGGACGGGCGCTAGAATTTTACAAACCCCTCGAGGAAGGAGAAGCCAGAGAGGAATTGATGCGATTCATCGCTGAAAGGCATGATGGGCACCTCCTCATGATATTAGAATGCTGGAAGAAAATTGCTTGCCAAAAAAGGTACGATGGAGATGAATTCCACGAATTTTCTAATTCTTTCATATCGGAATTGAGGAAGGAGATTGCAGAAAGGCTCCTGAAACCTGAGTTTTTGGATCTTGAAAGAACGGAGGTGATTCCAAGAAGGACTGGAGATATCTACCTTAAGAGAAGAGGGGAGAGGTTAATCATAGACGTAACACTATGCCTAAGGAGGATTGCATATTACTCATCAATCACAATTGAGCAGAGACTGCAGTGGCAAAGGTGGATGACTAGGACCAGATTAGTCGATGAACAGTTGAAGGATCTGTTTTCCTCGGGATTAGCCACACCCGATGGAGGAACATTCGGCGGCAAGGGTTTCAGGTCAACATGGCAAGAAGCTGTAGTAGGGTGTGCCTCAGCGATGACTAGAGCAGTAGACTTGCCATCAACAGAAGCTCACAGAGGAGACATTGTAGCACCGATGATCAGGGACGTAGGGCTTGCACTGGCTATGGGGCAGACAGCAACTGAAGTACTATCTGCCCAGATGGGTAAATCTGAATCATATATGGACGGCGGGCACGAGGGTTGCGGTGGAAGAGATCTACACATAGGAAACTGGCAGAAGGGGATCTTGCCACCCACAGCACCCCTGCCCATAGCCAGTGCCACTACCACGGGATTGGCTTTGGCTGCAAAGCGACTAGGATTGGAAAGATTCCATCTGGCACCGGTGGGAGAGGGGTGCAGCAGCAGCGGAGAATTCTGGGAGGCAATGAACTTCGCAGGAGCTCGTGGGCTTCCAATTAGCTTCATGATTCAGAATAATCAAATTGCTCTGGATACGTTTGCATCGGCTCAGTCAGGTGCAGAAACATTTGGAGATAAGGGGCATGGCATGGGCATCCCATCATGGACAATTGACGGGTCAGATCCTGCCAGCTTCTACTCCTCTACTGCCGTATCAAGGGAGTTCGCAATGGATGGTGGTGGGTCTACATTAATCCACGTTGAGACTATGAGAGGGTGCGGTCATGCGCATCATCATGATGACTTGTACCTAGGTTCAGCTTCAGGAAATCCTCCGGGTTATGTGGACAGGGATCTAATCTCCTACTGGTCAAAGAAAGACCCCATCCCTAACCATATGGAACTTCTAATCAAAATGGGTATTGGGGAGAAAGAATTGAGCAAAATGATGGAAGATGAAGAGTGGGCGATCTCTAATTCCAGATTGGAATTGGAGGAGATGGATTGGCCCGAAGGAAATTCTGTAGTAAGGGGGGTAACCTCCATTCAAGACGCTGAAACCCATGAAAGTCAACTAATTCGAATAGGGAAAGTTCCAGAGGAGTTAGGGTCCGAGTTGGGGGTTGGAGAATATTCCGTTGAGTTTTCCGAAGCCCCCAACTCTTGGAGCTATAGCAGAGCAATACAAAATGCAATGGCGCATCTAGCCGATGAGTTTGGTGATCAAATTGTTTTCATGGGAGAGGACATGGAGGTTGCGGGTGCCTTTGGGATGAATCTTCCGTTGAAGGCCAAGGGGCATCAAAATAGTCTTCTCGATATGCCTCTTTCTGAAGCGATAATCATTCACTCTGCTACGGGCGCGGCTTTGGGGGGCATGCGCCCCATGGCGGAGATTCAGTTCGGTGGATTCGCGGCATTGGCATTAAATCCTCTATTGAACAATGCTGCTCAGCTAAGGTGGAGATGGGGTGCAGAGGTCCCGATGACTGTCAGGATTCCCTTGGGTGCTAAGACGCGAAGTGGGCCCTTCCACGCAAATATGATCGAGTCTTGGATGACGAATGATCCTGGCCTAATCCTGGTTTCCCCAAGTACCCCGCAGGATGCTTTCGATCTACTTATCGAGTCGCACCACATGCCCGATCCTGTGATCTTCTTGGAGCATATAGGACTCTACGGGCTAAGAGGAGGACTCACTGGTTGGGGTGAAAGCATCAACCAGATTGTAGACGTGGAGTCTGTTCAGAAAAGAGTCGCACGTGGAGATAGTTCGATTGGAAAGGCCAGAGTGATTAGAGGTGGGGAGGACGTCACAATTGTTACTTGGGGAGCAATGGTGCATGTGGCCCTAAATGCATCAAGAGAAGCGTCGAAAAGAGGAATCGAGGTTGAAGTGATTGACCTCAGGACTCTCCTGCCCTTTGATGCCGAGACGTGTATCAGATCAGCAACAAGAACTGGCAGGATTATTGTACTTCAAGAGTCACAATGGACAGGGGGTTTCGGGCATACGGTTTCTAGCAGGATTGTTGAAGAGGCCTTCTGGAAACTGGAGTGTGCTCCTGTGGTTCTTGGTGCT
>MDSZ01127945.1_pt1 | contig 44468 bp, 51 predicted proteins | sample 811201 | NCBI WGS metagenome assembly MDSZ01 (sample SAMN05326647, study PRJNA326480) | marine metagenome | isolation source: seawater | place: Indian Ocean: North | collected 2010 | reverse complement strand
CTTACTTATATTATGATGTAAATCCTGATTATCATGAGATTCTGAAGGGAGTACAATCAGCATAAATGCAAATGTGAAGAGTGAGACAATTAAAATTTTTCTATACATACTGAATTTCTCCCATAAATTCAGTTTTCAACTAACTATTTACCCTAATGATCTCCCAAGGCCATATCTATGTAACCTGTTGGGCAAACGTCTGAGCAAATATGACATCCTATACATTTTTTATAATCTGTGTCGACATATCTTCCTGTTGTACTTTTATCCTTTTTAACTCTAAAAACTGCATCTTGTGGACAATAAATCACACAGTTATCGCATTCAAAACACATCCCACAACTCATACACCTTCCTGCTTCCTTAATTGCTTCTTCTTCAGTGTATGTTTTCATTCTTTCATCAAAGTTTCCTAGGACAGCCTTTTCGTCTGGTCCCGTTTCTTCTCTCAAACCACGAGGTGTATTCTCAAAATGAGCCAAAAACATCCTTTCCGTCTTAATAACTTCCTGTTGTGACCTGTCTTCATAATTATGTACTGAAAAGTCTAACTCATCAGTGCCACGATATTCACCACCTTCATAAGTCTCTGGTGCTAGCTTACTTTCCTTAAGCTTTTCTAATAAGTCAAAATGGTGGACATCTACTTTTGGACGCTTTCTTAATTCATTATTTTCAAAATATTTATGAATAGTTTCAGATGCTACTGCACCTTGCCCTATAGCTGTAGTTAATAGGTGTGGTCTTATTATATCTCCAGCAACGAAATGACCAGGCTTATCTGGTACTGCATAATGTGAATCAGCAGAAATTAAATTTTTCCCATTATTAAGCTCATCTAAGCCATCTAAAACTCCACTCTGGCCAATCGCTGATACAATTAAGTCAGCCTCTAACTCAAATTCTGTTCCTTCTATAGGTGTTGGCTTATTATCTTGCATTTCACACTTAACCATTTTAATACCAGTAGCCCTTCCACTCTTATCTACTAAAATTTCAATTGGCATTACTCCATCAAGAATTTTTACACCTTCATTAATTGCATCATTTACTTCATGTTCTGTTGCTGTCATCTCAGACTTTTTAAATAAAGATGTAAGTGTCACATCATTATGAACTCTTTTTTCTGCCAAACTTTCATCTTGCGATGTATTATTACTTGTAATTGATTCTGGTTTAATTTCATCGCTTAATTCATGATCGAGTGTACCTAGTCTTTTTGAAGATGAAACAACATCAATAGATGTATCTCCTCCGCCGACACAAACAATTTTTTTAGCTGTTACAAACAGTCTATTTTGCGCAATAGCTTCTAAATATTTTATGGCTGAAATACAGTTAGGCGCATCATTATTTGGCACTGGCAAGTCTCTACCTGTCCAACAACCAATCGCCCATAATATTGCATCGTATTCTTTTTCAAGTTTTTCTATTTTAATATCTTTTCCAACAGTTGTATTATACTGAACATTGATGTGTCCCATACCTAAAATTCTTTCTACCTCTGGCTCTAAAAATTTATCTGGTGTTCTATAGTTTGGAATACCATACTTCATCATTCCACCTAACTTCTCATGCGCCTCAAAAATAGTACTTGCATGACCAAGTTTCCTTAATTGATAAGCTGCAGATAGGCCGGCAGGCCCTCCTCCTACAATTGCAACTTTTTTACCTGACATTTTATCTGTACACTCAAAGGTAAATTCTTTCTCAATAGCGGTGTCGCCAATATATTGTTCTACCGCATTTATTCCAACAAAATCTTCAACATCATTTCTGTTACATCCAGTTTGGCATGGTGCAGGACACACTCTCCCCATCATAGATGGAAAAGGATTTGCTGTAGTTGACCTTCTAAATGCATATTCTTGCATTGAAACATCTTCAGGTGGTTTTTCTATACCGCGCACAATATCTAACCAACCCCTAATGTCCTCTCCTGAAGGACAACTACCTTGGCAAGGTGGAGTTCTATGAACATAAGTAGGGCATTTATGTGATTTATCTTGTTCAAAAATATTATCACCTAGACGTTCATACTCATGAACGCCTTCTTGATACTTCCTAAAAGTTAATTTTTTTTCAATTTCTTCTTTTGGCGCTCCCATATATAATCTCCTTATACGTAATATATTAAACTATTACGCAGCTTCTTCTATATCCTCTTTTGGGTGGTCATTTTCATCAGTACTACCAGTCAATATAATTGCATTGCTAACTAGTTGGTGCACACTTACAATCTGATCCATCGTAAAATTGTAATATGGAAATACTTTAGAAAATTGGCTCTTACAAATAGCACAAATTGCCGCCATATGCGTTACACCATGATTTTCAGTTACATGATTCAAAGCCTCCATTCTAGGTAAAGCACCTTTAACTCTAAGCTCAATTAAATCATCAGTTAGTAAGCCTCCGCCACCACCACAGCAATATGTACCTTCTTTAATAGTATCTTTTGGCATATCATAAAAATTATTACATGTAGATTTGATAATCTCTCTAGGTATTATAAATTGCCCTCCTGGCATATCCCCCATTCTTGAAGCCCTTGCAACATTACATGAGTCATGGAAAGTTAAGACCATATCATCATTGCGGGACTTATCGAATTTAATTTTCTTTTCGTTAATTAAATCATATGTAACTTCACATATATGTTGAGGAACAGGATATTTAGGATCTAAAAAATCCCATGGACCCGCTAGTGTATTTAAAAAACTGTATGCAACTCTCCATGCGTGACCACACTCGCCAAAAACAATTCTTTTTACTTTTAGCTTTAACGCAGCTTCTCTAATTCTTAGTGCTAATTTTTTCATATTGTCATAGCTTCCAATAAACATTCCAAAATTAGCTGCTTCACTTGCATGAGAACTTAAAGTCCAAGAAATTCCTGCTTCATGTAAAACCTTGGCATAACCAATAAGTCCATCTACATGTGGTTCAGCAAAAAAATCTGCAGAAGGAGTCACAAGTAAAACATCCGCTCCTTCTTGATCTAAAGGAAACTTAACAGACACGCCAGTTTCTTCTTCTACATCTTCCTCTAACCCTTCTAAAGTATCTTCTAAGGCGGGACCAGGAAGTCCTAAGTTATTTCCAATTTTATGTACCTTCCCAATAATTTCATTACAGTATTTCTGTCCAACGCCAATGGTGTCCATTACTTCCCTTGCTGCCATAGAAATTTCAGCTGTATCAATTCCATAAGGACAATACACTGAACATCTCCTGCACTGAGAACATTGGTGAAAATATGTATACCAATCATCTAATACTTCTTTTGAAAGGTTGGTTGCTCCAACTAGTTTAGGGAAATATTTCCCGGCAAAAGTAAAATATCTTCTATATACTTTTCTATAAAGATCCTGACGCGCAACAGGCATATTTTTTGGATCTGTTGTGCCAAGATAATAATGACATTTGTCAGTACAAGCACCACATTTTACACAAGAATCTAGAAATACTTGCAAGGATCTATATTTACCTTGTAAGTCACCCATTTTTTCAACGGCCTTCTCTTCCCATCCTTCAACCAGGTCTCCAGGAAACCCTAGAGGTTCTTGAAATTCTTCTTTAGAAAAAAAAGGCTTACTGTGTGACATTACTCCATCTTTTAGTTTAGGAATAATAGGAAACTCTCTCAATTCTGGTGTGTCAAATTTTTTATCAGTCATTTGGTAGCCCACTTTGTTACATGTCTTTTTTCTCTTGGATTATCTACTTGATTTCTTGACGGACTAAAAAAGACCCCCGGTGCATGCAGTAATTTGCTATATGGGAAAATAATCATCAAAAAAGCAACTAATAATAAATGGCAAACTAAAACTGGATCAGGAGGAATATTTTGTATATTTCCAGTCATTAAACCCATGAAGAAAGACTTAACACTAACTACATCTGTTCCAAGATAAAAACTCATTAAAATCCCAGTAGATGCTATACATAAAATTAAAACCAACATTAAGTGGTCTGAAGGTGCAGATATATATCTCACTCTATCAACGAATAATCTTCTAGCAATTAGGCCAAGTAATCCAATCACCATCAAAATTGAACCATACTTTCCGAAGGGTTGTATAAAAACTACCCAAGCCCAAACTGGATCTATAAAATATCTTAAATGTCTTAACATATCTAGAAAAAGTCCAAAATGAAATAACCAGCCGAAAAGCCAAGTTGGCTTACTTGATTTAAAAAGGCTTTCAAAAATAACGACTTCTTTAAGCATCCTATAACCAACGCCTAACTTTGTAATAGGAGCAGGCATTGTTGGAATTTTTAATGGTGCTGGTGTAGAAGCGTACTGCATTATTTTACGTATCAAACCTATAAACAAAATTGCAAATGCAAAATAAAACACAACTGCAATAAATTTACTCAAAAGACTTATTGTTGGGTCCATTGTCTTTTGTGTATCGTTTTATACACACCCTGTTGGCTTTGGAAGCCCTGCATATTTACATGCTTGCTTCGCAGGCCCATAAGGAAATAACTCATATAAATACTTACTATTCCCCTTGTCTTTGCCAAGTTTTTTGCCAATCGCTTTAGTTAAAACTCTAACAGCAGGGGCAATTTGGTATTCTTCATAATACTCTCGAAGAAAATTTATAACTTCCCAATGGTTTTCATCCAAACTTGTACCATCTACTTTTGCCATAGCATCAGCGAGGCCTGGATTCCAATCATTTAGGTTTGCTAAATAACCTTCCTCATCTGTATCATAAGATTTTCCATCAACTTCCAAACTCATTTTATACCTCCAAAATAATTAAAAAAAAATTATAACCAAGATTGCACAGATTTATGCGATACCGCTAAATCTACAAAATCATTGTATCCAATCACTTCAATACCGTTAATCACCTTTCCTCCGTCAAGACCTCTAGCATCCAAATCTGGTTGTAGAGCGTAAATCTTAAACGCCTTAAGTTTATCTTCAACTAAAGAACTGAACTTTGTATTCTGCATAGCAGCAATAACTGCATCTTCAATAAAAAGTACACTGCTTTCTGGAGCTAGAAGTGATAAGCATGACTCCAAAGAATTATTTTCAAAAGGTGATTTATTTATAGTATGTAATATTCCCATATTTTTTCCATTAAAAACTTAACGTTACGTCTTGTTCGTCCATTATTTTCGATAATTCTTCTTTAGAGACTAAATGAATCGAACTCTTTTCTTCGTAATCATTATCTTCATCTTCATATACTAGTTCTTGTAAATCAGAAATATCTAAACCTCTTTCATCTAGAGAATCTTTCTCAATATAAATCTTTTTTATATCGTAATCACCAAGAGCAGCAAATGTTGGAGAAAAATTTTTCATACCAATGCCTTCTGTTTTTTGGTTCTTAGTTAACTGGTAAACACCATCATCCAAAAAAGCTAAGCTTACATCCTGATCAAATGCTGCGGTTATAAGTACGACTTCTAGAGATTCCAAAGCATAGATTGTTCCATAAGGAGACTTTCTATTAACATACATAAATTTTTTTACTTTAGCTTCATTATTCGCTTCGTCACTCATAATTAGTCACCAAATGTAATTAACCTATCAGACTGTATTCCAGCCTCAACTAGTTGGCCTAATCCTGAGATTCTAAAGCCCTCGGCGATGTTATCAGCATCCTTTCCATTCCTTTTTGCTTCGTCTGCATCAATTAGTCCACGCCTTTGCGCTGCAGCAACACATACAACAAGGTCAATGTTATTTTTTTTTGCTAACTCACTCCATTCTTTAGTTATATTACGATCATCTTGAGGTGGTATTGCAAGTCTTGTTGCATTATTAACTCCATCATTATAAAAAAATACTCTAAATATCTCGTGTCCTTTTTCTATAGCTGCTTTTGAAAATTGAAGCGCTGAATCTGAAGCTTGATGCTGATAAGGCCCCTCATTAATTAATATACCTAATTTCATAATATTAGAGCCCCTAAATGATTAGAATCTTATATGTGTTGATGCGTTTAGACTATTTCTTGCACCTTTCCAATTATTAATATGAAATTTTGTAAAAGGTAAGCCAGTTAATTCAAAAAATCTTGGCCATCCTATGCGCTCTATCCAGTCATTAATTCTCTCCCAATCCTTTGCATTATCTCTATATGCTCTTAGAATCTTTTTTACTATTGAAGTAGCTTCCGGCCACCTTGGTGGGTTATTTGGGATTCCTGCCGCTACTAGTTTCTGGAAAGTTGGTTTTCCTCTTGCGTTTGAGTGGTTTCCTCCGACCCAAATCGATAGTTTTGTATGTTCTGCATCATTAATTTGCATAGGTGGACATGGTGGATAACATGCACCACAACATATACATTTTTTCTCATCTACTTCAAGGGAAGGTTTTCCATTTACCTGAGCTGGTCTTATAGCTGCAACTGGGCATCTTGCAACAACAGAAGGTCTTTCACATACATTAGATACTAATTCATGATTTATCTTTGGGGGTTTTGTATGTTGAACATTTATAGCAATATCTCCTTGTCCACCGCAATTAATCTGGCAGCAAGAGGTTGTCATATGCACACGATTAGGCATATTCCATCCTTTGAACTCATCTATTAATTCATCCATCATTGCTTTAACAACTCCTGATGCATCAGTTCCTGGAATATCACAATGCAACCATCCTTGAGTATGCGAAATCATTGCGACTGAGTTTTTAGTTCCACCTACGACAAAACCATTTTTTTCTAGCTCAACAATAAGTGGACCAACTTTAGACTCTTGGTCAACCATATATTCTATGTTGCTTCTTATTGTAAAACGCACATAACCATCAGCAAATTTATCGCCAATATCACACAATAGATTAAGTGTAAAAACATCAAGTATTCTTTGTGTGCCTGCTCTGACAGTCCATATTGCCTCGCCACTATGAGCCACATGCTTTAATACACCAGGACGTGGGTCCTCATGATATGCCCAATTCCCATAATTTTTTCTCATTAGTGGATGCATATATTGAAAAGCATCCGGGCATCCTGTTTCAATTGGATTTCTATGTTCTACTTGTGCTTTTTCTTCCATTTATAGCTCCTCAATTAATTTGCTGCAGCTTCTGGCTGTTTTAGTCTTTCTTTAAACCACTTCTCAGCTTCCTCGTCCCATCCGTCCATTCTAATGTAGGAGCTTGTTGTAGGGTCATTAACCATAGTAGGATCAACTTCCATACCGATACCTTCTAAGAAATTTACTAGTCCAATACGCTCAATCATCTCTCCACATCTTTCATGTTCTAATCCATTTTCTGCCCAAAAATCTATAGTTTCTTCAGCAAGTTCTACCAATTTTTCATAATCCTCTTCGTTATCTAACTTCATAAATGGGACGATAACAGTACCCATGAGGTCGCCAACTTTTAAAGTTCTTTTTCCGCCCATTAAAATAGTTGCGCCTTTATCTTTTCCTGGACTTAAAGCTTCAGGCATAACATTTAAACAATGCATACATCTCACACAGTTTTTATTATCAACACTAAGTGAATCATCGTCTTCTAAAGATAAGCAATTAGTTGGGCATCTTGTAATTACGTTATCAATTACATACTTTCTTCCCTTTTTTTCTACAAACTCTTTAACTTTTTCTTGATTAACTTGCATATCATCTTTCCAGGTTCCAATAATTGAAAAATCTGCTCTTTCTATAGAGTTAACACAATCATTTGGGCACCCAGAAACTTTGAATTTAAATTTATATGGTAATGCTGGTCTATGCACATCATCAGTAAAATTATTAAGCAAGGTTCTATGAATCTTTATTTCATCTAAGTTAGACTGCTCACATCTAGCAGCACCCACACAACACATGCCAGTTCTTACACATGGTCCTGCTCCACCTAAATCCCAACCATATTCATTTATTTCATCAAAGAAATGTTGTGTTCCTTCTGTTGAAGTTCCAATAAACATTATGTTGCCTGTTTGTCCATGAAATGTTGATAAACCTGAACCATGCTTCTCCCAACTCTCTCCAAGTTGTCTTAACATGTCAGTTGTATAATAGTTTCCTGCTGGCGGTTGTACTCTAAGTGTGTGAAATTCTTTAGAATCTGGGAATGATGAACCTACTTCTGAAAATCTTGGAATAATTCCACTTCCATATCCAAACACACTAACTGTTCCCCCTTTCCAATATCCTTTACGTGTTTCATATGAGTGTTCAAGTTGTCCTAATAAGTCGTTTGCTACCCCTTGCACACGTTTATCCTTATGTTTGTCTCTGAGTCTCTTAATGCCTGATATGAAGCTTGGCCATGGGCCGTGTTCAAGCTCATCAAGCATTGGTGTTGGATGTTTTTGTTTTTCTGCCATCTTTCAATCTCCCCATTAAGAAGTATTATAACTATATAGCGTAATTTTATGCATTATTAGGCCTATTAAACACAGCTCTATTGGGGTGTAAGGTCATATCCCATAAGGGGTATCCCTTTCTTGCTGGAGTATTAGTAGATTCTAACAAATGTTAGCCAATCTAGAAAATAACTCTGATTACGAGGTATGGAAAAAGCAAAAACTCTCGTATTATCCAATAAATCCTAATGAAATTAAGATTAAAATCAATGACATAGGAGCGCTAAAGTCTAAGGAATTAGTAAGGTTAAAGACCGTCTCTCAAATGTACAATTACGTTTTTTATAGTCACGAAAATGAGGTAAAGAAAGAAGATGTCCTCTTGCTGTGCAGCCAGCTAAACTTAATAGATATTATTCACAACCCAAACTCAGACTCTCAAGGTATATCTGAAATCAAAAATCAAGATGATGGAGGAAAATTTAGTAAATATATACCTTATACAAACAAGGAGTTAAATTGGCATACAGATGGCTACTATAATCATAATTTATTTTATATAAAATCTTTTATATTACATTGTGTGAATCCAGCAACTAAAGGTGGAGAAAATATAGTACTAGATCATGAAATGCTATATATTGCATTAAGAGATAAAAATACAAACTTTATTAATTTTCTAATGGAAAACGATGTTATGACGATACCAAAAGACGATAATGTCGAAAATAGTCAAGATGTAGTTGGGCCAGTATTTAAAATTGATAATCAAAATGAAATCCATTTGCGCTATACAATGAGAGAAAGAAATATTATGTGGAAAAATGATAAAATGACTAAGCAAATAACTACATTTATTAAAGAATTTTTGGAAGATGATAACCAATTTAAATTAAAAACCTTGTTAAACAAAAATGAAGGATTTATTGCAAATAATATTTTACATAAAAGAGAAGCATTTTCTGACAGTAATGAAGAAAGATTATTGTATAGAATAAGATTTAAAAACAGAATTTTCAATAATGCTAGTAATTAGTGAAATATTAATTGCAGAGCATAAGATCGACTCCTATAAATCTCTTAAGAAGTTTATAAAAGATAAAATTAAAGACGGAGAAATTTTTTTATCAATTGATATAAAGCCTCCTTTTGATGATACTCCGGATAATTATGAATCAGATTTAGAAAACTTATTCACGTCACCATAAATTATTATGTATTGGGAAGAAACAGAGGAAGATGAAGATATCAAAATTGAATCTAATACAATTGATATAGCCTTTCATGTTGATTGTAAAAAAATTTCTGCTGACCATGCTTACGATTTATTCATATCAATTAAAGAAATTATTCCAAGTATAGAATCAATTGATAATCTAGCCATACATACAATTCATGGCTCCTCATCTGGGGCTGGCTGGGAAAGACCTAAGGATGAGATTTATTTATCAAAAAGGGCAAGATTAACTATTAGGTCACTGAATAAACATATCGAGCTTATAAAAGAATTGGATAATAAAACTCTTCCAGTTGGAAAATATTCTGTTAAGTTAAGCAAGCCAAATGTTAAAAAACTAACTGTATCAGATACACTTTTTTGTAGATATCTAATTATGGATATAAGCAAAACTGAAGATCAGTTTTTAGAATCTGTTAAAAGTGATATTGAGAAGTTAGGTATCCATGTAAAAAAAATGATGTGTGGTAAATCATATAATGTAAAAACATCTAAAACTACCTATAAAACATGTACCTTATTAATTACTGAAATGTCCCCACAAGATTCAATTAAATTACAGGAAATAGGATTAGGTATTGGAAAATTATTTGGTTGTGGTATCTTTTTACCCTATAAAAGCATTGCGGCAGTAGCAGTTGCAAAAGAAAGGGATGAATGAGGTGAATTATGGCAATTGATTTTGATGGAAAAGAAATTGAAACTACTCAAATGGGATATCTAGTTAATGCTGAAGACTGGAGTGAAGGATTAGCTAAACATATAGCTAGCTCTGAAGGTTTAGAATTAACATCAAAACATTGGGATGTTATCAACCATCTCAGAGATGAGTTTTTTAATAATGCAGGGAATCAACCTAATACTAGGAAACTCGTTAAATACTTTGAGAAATTATGGGGAGAGAAGATTGATGCTAAAGTACTATATGATCTTTTCCCAGGTGACCCAAGCAAACAAGGCGGAAGGATATCTGGATTACCTGAAAGTAGAAGAAAAGGTGGATACTAGCTCCTACTCAATATGAGATAGTTCTTTTTTAAAATAATTAAGTTAAAATATTCAAATGGATAAAAAAGAAAAAATTAAAAAGCTTCTGGAGATGCAAAAGAAGTTCATTGAATTAGATAGAGTAGGTGTGGAGCCTGAGGAATACTTTGCTCCAAAAGAAGGATCGAGTCTGTCGAATTTCAGAGAAGAATATAGGGACACTGCAATGGAAGTGGTTGATCTTGCCCATAAAGAAAAAGGATCAAATAAATAATTCTAAATGTATGAATTAAAAATTATTCTAGGTAATAATTCATATCCCCTTAAAATTAAGCCACTAATTATTGAAGAAGGTGTAGATTTTTTCAAGAAAATGGATGTTGATATGGAGAAGGGATGGCAAATGGGGCAAATTTGGGTTGAAAAACCTAATCAATTACAAAAATGTCAAATTGCAGCTGAAAGATTATTTACCTCTATCCACAATGGAAGAAAAGAAACAGCAATAATGATGGCAGCATATATAATTTATCATCTGCCAAAAACTAAAAGTATTGATATAGATACTGCTGGTAATATGCAAGATACTATATTCTTAGAATAAATTAAGCAAATACTATCCATGTAGTAGCAATATATTTTTTTCCCAATTCTACTTTGCGTCCCCTATGCTTATGAGTCCAAAATGGTGGAAATAAAATTAATTTTCCGACCTCAGGTTTGACATTAATCTTTTGATGAAAAAATTCCGTTGTACCACCATCTTCATCACTTAATGTATTTAAATAAAAGATTGCAACTAATTGTCTATAACTAAATTCATGGCTACCTCCATCAATATGCCAGTGATAAAATTCTTCTTTATCTGTTCTCTGTATAGCATATCCCATGTCTTTAAAGGGACCATTAAAAAAATCTATTTTATTTTTTATTTCTATCATAGCTTTCTTTAAAGCATCAAAAAATATCTGGTCTACATCCTTCCATTCATCTTTTCCACTAATAAATAAATCTGTTGATCTCTTTATATCTAAATCCTCATCAAGTTTCTGTCCAATTCTTCCTCGATAATGGTTTACTTTGTCTTTTTCAAATCTCTTAATAATGTCTTCACATATCTCTTTTGATATAATATTAGGAAATTCATAGATAAAGCTATCTGATTTTAATTCTTTCATATTTAAAAAAATTCTAATATATTGTATTTATTTAACTGTAATTATAAAAATGAGTATACAAAGAATACATACTGGTTGGAATCAAAAAGATAAAACTAGACAAATAGATCAAATTGCTGGTGCTGTTGCTGTAAATATCTGGAAAATATCTCAAAAAACTTTACTTAGTCTAGAAAATGAGGGTTTTGAAACAAGTACTTGGGAAGATAGATTTAATGTGCTTGAAGAAGTTTCATGTTTTTTAATTTATGTAGCTAGTAATGAACTTATCAATCTACCAGATGATAAAAAACTTACTTATATTACTGATATTGCTAAAAAAATAAGTGATACGATTACCTCTAATAAACAAGAGCTAAAAATAAAGGACGTAGATGAAAGAATTTCTTTCATTGAAAAGCTTAACGAGAGGTTAGAAGAATATAGTGAGTTTCCATATGACATGGAACCAAACTATAAAACAAAAATTATATTAGGAAATCATTTGATGAATGTTATGGGGAATCTAGATAACAACTGGATACGAATGTATGTTATTGATTCAGAAGTACCAAAAATGATGCAACCTTTAAAAACAGCTATAAAGTCGCTTGTTAAAAAGTAGATATCACTTTTTCCATTTATCAAGATTGTTTAAGTCTTTATTCTTTCCATCCTCGTAACCCGCTTCATACGCATCAGTGGCTCTTGTTTCTTCTCTTTCAGGATGGCCTAAATAACCTCCCTGCCATCCTATTATATATTCGTCCTGAATACCAAGCTCTTCCATTTTTGTAGTTGCTTCTCTATATATATCGTCCATTTTTCTCCCTTTACTTAAAAAAACTGATCTAGATTATAAATCATATCGCATTAGAAAAAAATTCTTTTGCTTTTCCGCTATCTATCGACTTTCTTATTAACTTTGCCGAATCTGAAAAATTTACTGACCTAACAACGCTATAAATAATTGAACTAGCATAAATTAGAGAGTCTTTTGCGATGCCATCTTTCCCATTTAATGCTTCATATCCTATTGAAGCAGCTTTTTCAGCAAATTCTTCAATATTAATTTCGCTAGATATTTCATCTAACGAAGCAGAGTTTTTTGAAAGCTCTGGTAATAGGACGGCTCTAGCATTTTGTTCTATTCCAATATCTTTTGGGTTAAAGACAATTTCTAGCTTTTTGTCATTATTATATGTATATACTTTTGTATCTTGCCTTAACGGAGGCGTAATTCCACCTTCAACTCCTTTAATGAGTGTTGCTGTATCAAAGCCTGATATATCTGCTAAATGTAAATAAACTGGGGGGTATGCTGGATGAACGTACCCAGTAACTAAGTGAGTCTTGTTTTTCCCTCTTATAGGGCCAACTAAAACTTCAACAGTTGTAATTACAGTTCTTTTGACCATGCGTGTTCTCATATCAATCAAACCATATAAAGATTTACAGAAATTACTTTGATCAATGTATGCCCAAGAAATTTCAGGCGTACAAAGATCTTTACTAACTGCATTAGGGTCCTTATTGACGTTAACACCAAGTTTTTCTAGTATTTTTCTATGAGTTAATCCAAATTTAGGTCCAACAGTCGTTACGCCATGAGTTACTGTTGCCAATCCAACCGATGCTAATATAGCTGGTAAAAAAGGTGATACCGGAGTATTTCTAGAAAAACCATTATAAGGTTCAGCTAAATCAACAATCTCATCAACATCAACAGTTGTAATAATAGATTTATCTAAAATAGCTTTAAGTGATCCAGTGTTTTCATCCAAAGTTTCTCTTTTCATGCGTAATGCAATTAAATAAATTGCTGCCTGAACAGGGTCAACATTTTCATCGAGTATGTTTAGCATTGCTTCATAGCTTTCTTTGACATCAATGTCCTTACTATACTCGGGACCAGTTGCAACTTTTTGAATAGTGCTTCTCAATATGTCCTTTGACAAAATTAATCCCCCATATGAGAAATTTACAATTGATATATTATATGCATATACTTGTCTAAATATATATATAGCTAATGGGTAGTAATATTGTGAAAAAAAAAGATGTTGAATTAAATAGTGGTTTACAGGCTTTTGAGGCAAAACACTTTTCAAGAGCTATGCAGCTCCTTTCGCCTTTAGCAGAAGATGGTAATACTGAAGCACAACATAGATGTGCAATAATGTATCAGAATGGTCTAGGTAATAAAGAAAACCCCCTTCTTGCATACAAATGGATGAAAAAGGCTGCAGAGAATGGTCATGCTCTAGCCCAACACGGTTTAGGTTTTATGTTTATGGAAGGTGATTGTGTTGAAAAAAATGGTGAGCAAGCGGTTTATTGGTTCACAAAAGCTGCAGAGCAAGGACTTGCAGGCTCACTAACTACTCTTGCTATGATCTATGAAGAAGGAAAATTAGTAGAGAAGGATATAGAAAAATCAAAGAAGCTACTTGAGATAGCAGGTTTTTAATTTCTGTAAAATAAAATTGGAAGAAAAAATAATAAAACTAAGTGATGGCAGGAATTTGTCATATGGCATATATGGAAGCAAAAAAGGTCATCCAACAATATGTCTCCATGGTACGCCAGCTTCTTTCTTTATGTTTGAAACTTTAGAGGATGCTGCAAATAAAAATGACATACTTTTAATATGCCCAAATAGGCCTGGTATTGGCAGATCTAGTTACAAACATTTAAAAAATATTAAGGAATATACAAAAGATATTAAAGAGCTATCTGAGATTTTAGGTATAAATAAATTTTCTGTTATTGGTGTATCTGGTGGTGGTCCTTTCGCATATGCATGTCTTGCAAATATTCCACACTTACTAGTAAATGCTAACTTTGTAAGTGCCTTAGCTCCAATTAACAAATCAAATATAAAGAAAATGGGAAGACCTCAAAAACTAATTTTAAAAACATTTAGCAAAAATAAAACTCTTGCTAGTTTTCTGCTATTAATAATTTTTAAATATGGGAAAAGATTTAAACATCTCTCACTAAGGATTTTTTGTTTACATTCAAAAAAGACGGATATGGATGTTTTAAAAGAAGATAAAATTAGAGAGTCCTTGATTAAATCAAGTTTATCAGCTTTTGAAAGTGGTATTAAGGGAATTCAACTTGATATAGAATTATTTTTAAGTAATTGGGATTATAGTATTGATTCTAACAATAATATTCCAATAAATATATGGCATGGATTAGATGACCCAACTGTGCCTCATGAAATGGCAAATTATTATGAAACTAAGTTGCCGTCAGCAAATAAATTCTTAATGCCAGATTCTGGACATCATTGGTTCTATAAAAATATGGATGTAGTTTTTAAGAAGATTAGTGAAAATTTATGAAATACGCAATATGGCTAATACCTAAAGATGATAATAAGTTTCTATGTTCAACTATAGATAGTCTTGTTAAGAGATACGATGCAGTTAAATTTACTCCACATGTAACACTTCATACTTTTGATAAGATGCAAGACATAAAGCTTAGAAATATATTTAAAAATATAACAGGACTATCTGTCATTATTAAAGGAGTATGCTCTACAGAAGCATATTTTAAAAGTATTTTTCTTGATATAGCAATGAATTGCCATCTTGGTGCACTTAATAATATTGCAAAGGAAAACTTTCCAAACGATGAGTATATATTTAATCCTCATTTAAGTTTACTTTATATTAAAACTTCTCTGCAAAAAAAGAGGGAAATAAGTAAGGAAGTAAGCGGGTTTCCAGAGATAATTGAATTTGAGAAGGCTTGTGTTGTAGAATTACATAGTAATGAAGAGCATAAGGGTGCCTTTCCTTGGTATGAAACATTAAATGAACATAAATTTTAATATATTAAAAATATGAGCGGATTTTATCAAAAAATTAATAGACTACTATACGCAATTACATTATTACTTTTTCTTCTACATCCTTTAAACATAGTGTATGTATATATGAAAGGTCGCTCTTTTTTTGGGATCTTAGCAAACTATATCGATTATAATCACAAAACTATTGCTCTTGCAGCATTAGTTATTTTTCCTCTATATATACTTTTACGTTGGGTACTTACAGGAAATTTTAGTTTTAAACCTAACTAAAATTAATCAGTAACGGCTCCTTCTGACGCGGAGCCAACAAGTTTCGCATACTTAGCTAAGGTGCCAGTTTTATGTTTTGACTTAAATTTAGATTTTCCCTTTAGACGTTTTTTAATCTCTGAAGAAGGAATAAGTAAAGAAATTTTTCTTTTATTCGCATCAATTCTTATTTGGTCACCATTTTTAATGATTGAAATATTCCCTCCTACGGCTGCCTCAGGAGAAACATGTCCTATAACAAAACCATGACTTCCACCAGAAAATCTTCCATCAGTTATAAAAGCAACATCTTTTCCTAGCCCTTTACCCATGATAGCACTTGTTGGACCAAGCATTTCTCTCATGCCCGGACCACCTTTTGGACCTTCATACCTAACTACAATTACATGTCCCTTCTTAATTTTATTATTAAGAATAGCCTCCATAGCAGACTCTTCAGAATTAAAAACTATTGCCTTCCCTGTAAAACTAAGCCCTTCTTTTCCAGATATTTTTGCAACTGCTCCTTCTGGGGCTAAATTCCCATATAAAATTACTAGATGACTATCTTTCTTTATTGGATTATCAAAATTCCTAATAATTTTTTGTCCATTCCTATATTTTTTTACATTCTTTAAATTCTGTGCAATTGTTTTTCCAGTTACTGTCAAACATTCTCCATAAATTAACTTCTTATCTAGAAGCATCTTCATTAAAGGCTGTATACCTCCAATCTTAATGAGTTCTGACATCATATATTTTCCACTTGGTCTTAAGTCAGCTAATACTGGAACTTTCTTACCAATGCTAGTAAAGTCGTCTAGGTTAAGTTTTACATCCATTGCTTTTGCCATTGCCAATAAATGTAAAACAGCATTTGTTGATCCGCCTAAGCTAATAACCACTGTTATTGCATTTAAAAATGCCTTTCTCGTCATAATATCGGATGGTTTAATATCATTTCTTAATAAATTCTTTAATGCTTTAGCAGATTTTCTACAATCTAAAACTTTTGATTTAGAAATAGCAGCTTGAGATGAACTACCTGGCAAACTCATTCCTAGCGCTTCAATAGCTGAAGCCATAGTATTTGCCGTGTACATTCCTCCACATGAACCTGGCCCAGGTATAGCTCTTTTCTCAATTTGTTTTAAATCATCACTTGTAATCTCTTTTTTTGAATATTGCCCTACAGCTTCAAAAACAGAAACTATATCAATATTTTTGTTCTTATGCTTTCCAGGCATAATAGTTCCGCCGTATATAAAGATAGAAGGTCTATTAAGTCTTGATAACGCAATCATGCAGCCGGGCATGTTTTTATCACATCCTCCGATAGCAATTAAGCCATCAAAACCTTCGCACCCTGCGACAGTTTCAATAGAATCAGCTATAACTTCCCTAGAAACTAAAGAAAACTTCATCCCTTCAGTTCCCATTGAGATTCCGTCAGATATAGTTATTGTATTAAAAATAACTGGCTTCAATTTATTATTTTTTAAACCTAATTCAACATGTCTCGAAAGCTCATCAATATGAGTATTGCAAGGGGTGACTTGGCTCCACGTTGATGCTACGCCAACTTGTGGTATTAGAAAATCTTTATCTTTAAAACCTACACCCCTTAACATCGCTCTACTAGGTGCACGATCAAAACCAGTTACTATTTTTTTTGAATATTTTCTACTCATTACCTTCTCATTTTTTAAAAACTACGCAATGTTCACAATCTACTTCTATCCCAATAGATTCTCCAAGTTTATGGTCATGGTGACTTAATGCATAGCATAAAAGGGGGAATTTTTGTTTATATTTTAATTCATATAAGAATTCCGCACCTCTAAAATGTTTATCTACTACAACAGCTTTCATTTTGCTTGTATCATCATGAATAATATCATCCGGTCTAATTAAAATCTCTAAATCATCTGACTCTTTAAAATTTTGTCTTGAAAAATTTTTTATTAAACCTAAAGGTGTGTTTAGAGTATCTTTACCTTCAAGCTTGGCTGGTAGAAAAGTTCCTAAGCCCACGAAATCAGCAACGAATTTTGTACTAGGTTCATGATAAATTTCATATGCTGTTCCTGTCTGAAGAATTTCTCCATTATTTATAACAGCAATTTTATCTGCAATAGAAAATGCTTCAAACTGGTCATGTGTAACAATTATTGAAGCAATTGAAAAATTCTTTAATAATTCTTTTACATCCTTTATAAGACTTTCTTTAATTTCAACATCTAAACTTGAAAATGGCTCATCTAGAAGTAATATATCTGGAGAAGTAGCAAGTGCACGAATTAAAGCAACTCTTTGTTGTTCTCCACCAGAAAGTTCGTGAGGATAAGAATTCCTATACTTTTCCATATTTACAAGGGATAGTAGAGATTCAACTTTATTAAATTTTTCTTCCTTTGTTAACTTATCAAGCCCAAATACTATATTCTTCTCTATTGTCAGATTTGGAAATAAAGCATAATCTTGAAAGACCATCGCTATTTTTCTCTTACTAGCTGGGAGAACTGAACTAGCAGTAGAAATGCATAGTCCATTAGAAAGTATAGAGCCCTCAGAGATTGGTTCAAGGCCAGCAACAGCTCTTAGAAGGGAGGTTTTTCCACATCCACTTGGCCCTAAAAAACAACCGATTTCAGAGTCTCCTAAATCAAAATTAATATTTTTTAATGAGAAACCTTTTCCATCTCTGCTATAAGCCATAGCTAAATCAGAAATAACTAATCTTTTATTCATATAGAAATGTTATAACAGATTTCTTTTCCCGTATATGTTTTTCATAATAAAGATGATTGGTATTATCCCAGCAAAAACAATCATTATAGAAGCCCCAGATGCATCTATAATTAACTCATCCGATGCAAGCTCAAATGCCTTGACTGATAAAGTATTAAAATTAAAAGGCCTTAAAACAGAGGTAAGTGGCAGCTCTTTCATAATATCCACAAAAACAATCAAAAAGCTAGTAAGTAAGGGAGTCCCAAGTAAAGGAATATGTAAAGATTTTAATATCTTCCTTTCGCTTATTCCCATTAGTCTAGCTGTCTCATCAATACTATAATTTATCTTCCCAAAACCATCAGTTAATGACCTAATTGATATAGTAGAAAATCTTAAACAATAGGCAAATATTAAAACAAAAAATGTTCCACTAAATATTAAACCGATATCAAAATTAAAATAATTATTTGAAATATTGTTTAGGAAACCATCTAAGTAAGAAAATGGGACTAAAACAGCAATTGCAATTACAGGGCCGGGAATTGCGTAACCCATAGTCATAACCTTTAACATTCTATTTAAGAATAATGTTGGATTTAATCTCTGTGAATATGTAAAAAGTAATGATATTAAAACTATTATCACAGATCCAATGGTAGCTAAAGATAGAGAATTGAAAGTTATATCCCAAAGTTCATTTTTACTAAATACATCTGACTTAAAAAAAGCCCAGAATAATAACTGAAAGAATGGTATTAAAAAACCAAATAATAGAGGTATTAAGCAAATTATAAGGAAAATAAATCCAATATGTTTAGGGACCGAGATTCTGTTAAATTTTCTTCGGTGCTTTGTGCTTTCTGCATATTTAATCTTCCTTCTTGTATTTTGTTCTATTAAAACAAATATAAAAACTATAGTTAAAAAGAACGTAGCCATTTGTGCAGCTGAAATTGTGTCACCCATCCCAATCCAAGTTCTAAATATTCCAGTAGTAAAAGTTGCAACACCTAAAAATTCAACAGTCCCATAATCTGCTAATGCTTCCATTGCTGACAAAGTGACGCCAAGTATTATTGCTGGCCTAGCAAGTGGAAGAGATACTTTAAAAAACATTTTAGCGTTAGTAACGCCTAAAACCTGGGAGTTTTCATATATTTCTCGAGACTGCTCTATAAATGCACCTCTAGCTAATAAATATACATATGGATATACGACAAAAGAAATCATCAAAACTGATCCAAATAAGTTATGTATATCTATGGCAGAGTAATTTTCAAGAATACCTGAATAAGTAATTGCATTAATATATGGAGGTATAGCTAGTGGTAAAATTAACATTACTGTAATCAACCTTCTTAAAGGAAAATTATACATAGAAGTTAGAAATGCAGTAGAAGCACCTAATAAAAAAGTAATAAACGCGACTCCAATAGCCAAGGATAGAGAATTAAAAAAGTAATCATATAAAACTGTGTCATATATATGATAAAGATTATCACCATAAGGGAAAAAAGCAGATGATAAGAGTGCAAAAATAGGCAATACAAAGACTATTATAATAAATAAAGATAACCTATTAAGATGCAAAGCTACACTCCAAGCAATTTTATTCTATCTCCAACCAACTTTGTCCATAAGTTTAACAGCTTGAGCGTTTAATCTTCCTAAATAGGGTATACTTTTATAATCAAGCTTTATATCACCCCAGCCCTCTAATAAGTTAGTTGTTTTTATATCATTCATAACTGGATACTCATTATTAACTTTAGCATACCATAATTGTGAGTCATTATTTAATAAAAAACTTATTAACTTTTGTGCATTATCGCGGTTCTTTGAAAATTTTGATAGCCCTATCCCACTAATATTAGTATGTGAACCTTGCGAATTTTGATTTAAAAAGAAAATATCTGTTTTCTCGGCAGCTTCCTTCTGGTCTTTATCTTTTGAAAGTAACATTCTTGCGTAATAGTAATGATTTACTATAGCAATCGTGCACTCACCTTTAGCAATACTTTTAATTTGAGCTCTGTCATTTCCTGATGGCTTCTTAGCAAAATTGTTAACTAAGCCTTGAACAATCTCTAAAGCCCTCTTTTCTCCATATAGATAAATATAAGAAGCAACTAAAGATTGATTATAGATATTATTTGATGATCTAACACAAATCTTCCCTTTCCATTTTGGCGAACTTAAGTCCTCAATATTAGATAGTTCCTTTGGGTCAACTTTTTCCTTGGAGTAAACTATGGACCTTATCCGTTTAGATAGACCTACCCAATATAAATCTTTATCAGCGTATCCTTTAGGAACTAAAGAAACTATATTATTATCAATTTTCCCAAAAAGATCTTTCTCAACTCCAATATGTAACCTACCAACGTCACTAGTAATTAAAACATCTGCAGTTGTATTCGGACCTTCTAATTCTAATCTCTTCAATAAACTTGCAGATTTAGCTGTTATTAAATTTACTTTAATACCGCTAGACTCAGAAAATTTGTCAAGCAAAGGCTTAATTAAAGCCTCCTTTCTACCTGAAAAAACACTAACTTCCCCAGCGCTAGACTTGTGCTGATGAGCAAATAGAACTGAGCAAAATGAAATAACCAACAAAAGAGTGAGGAAATACTTACCAAGATAATCCATTTTCTTTAACATTTTTCCTCCTTTTCATTGAGAAAATCAAATATAATAGACTCTGTACTGAGCAGTACATGATAATACTTCTCATTTACATTTGCAATTAACGAAAGGTTATATATGTCTATATCGGATAAAGACGGTTATATATGGTTTGATGGAGAAATGGTGCCTTGGAGAGATGCTAAGGTTCATGTTCTTACTCATACACTACACTATGGAATGGGAGCATTTGAAGGTGTAAGAGCCTATAAAACTTCAAAAGGGACTAGTATTTTTAGACTAGAAGAGCATACAGAAAGACTAATAAACTCAACAAAAATATTAGGGATGAAAATTCCTTACACCTACGAAGAAATTATCGAGGCACAAAAAATTGTTGTTAAAAAAAATAACCTAAAATCTGGTTATATTAGACCTATGTGTTTTTATGGAGCTGAAGGAATGGGTCTAAGGGCTGATAATCTAAAAGAACATCTAATTGTAGCTGCTTGGGAATGGGGTTCTTATTTTAGCGAAGATAATTTAAATAATGGAATAAGAGTAAAAACATCTTCGTACTCAAAACAATATATAAATTCTACTATGTGCAAAGCAAAAGCAAATGGTAATTATATTAATTCAATGGTTGCTCTTCAGGAAGCTCTTGATTGCGGTTATGATGAAGCACTACTTCTTGATCCAAGTGGATATGTTTCAGAGGGAAGTGGTGAAAATCTTTTTATTGTTAGTAAAGGTGTAATTTATACTCCAGAACTTACATCTGCACTTGATGGCATTACCAGAAGAACAGTTATTAAAATTGCTGGTGACAAGGGAATGAATGTTATTTCAAAACCAATCACAAGGGATGAAGTTTATATAGCTGATGAGGCGTTCTTCACTGGAACTGCAGCAGAAGTTACTCCAATCAGAGAACTCGATGGAAAAAAAATAGGTAGTGGAAAAAGAGGGCCAGTTACTAAAGAACTTCAAGAACTATTTTTTAATATTGTAAACGGTAAATCTGAAAAATATTCTAGCTGGTTAACTATTGTATAAAGCCGAAATGGGCGATTCCGATGAAAAAATAAAATCTAGTATAATAACGATAGGTAAAAGTGACCTACCACTATCCTGCCCAAGAGAAAATTATATGGACCAGTCTCATCCAAAAGTTTTTCTCCCAATAGAAGATTCCAAAGATAAAGAAATAAAATGTCCTTACTGTTCGACTTTATATGTTCTTAAAAATATAACTAAATAAAATGATAAAAAATATTAATTTAGATAGTATTTCAAAGTTATTTTTTGCGTTAACGTGTTTTTCTATACTTATTTCAACTGCTGCTACGAATATATTTTTAATCCTTACTATATTCTTTTCTATATTAACTTTAAGAAATATGCAGCAAATTAAGGATATTTTTTATAATGAAATAGCAATTTCAATAATCCTTTTGTATATAATTTTCATAATTTCATATACATATACTATAGCTAGTGACACAGAAGTATACGATCTATTGAAGAAATATTTTAAATTTTTATATATACCAATTTTATTCTATATTGCTAAAACGAAAGATTTTAGAGATATAGCGTTAAAATATCTAGTATTTGGGTCCACCATTATATTAATTCTTTCTTATTTAAAATATTTTAATGTTTTAAATCCATTAGCTATTGCTAACATAGTTGGGTTTTCTTATCAGGAAAAACTAATGGAAGGGGTTACAGTCTTCCAGCATAGTATTAATCATGGAATAATATTATCTTTTGTCGGATTTATTTCATTTATCTTAGCAAAGAAAGGCAATAATTCATTCTTATACGTAATATCTGTATGTTGTTTTATAAACACACTGCTATTAAATGATTCAAGATCTGGCTACTTAATATCTACAGTTTTAATAACTATAATTTTCTATCAAAGTTTTAAACATAAAAAAATAACAATATTCACTATTTTTTTAGCAATAACCATAAGTTCATTAGCAGTTCTATCTTCAAATGTTGGAAAATCTAGAATTTTAATTGCTATAGATAATATTATAGAAATAAAAAATTATAATTATGATAGTTCATTGGGTTATAGATATATATGGTTCATTAATGGCCTAAACAATTTTAAGGAGAACCCAATATTTGGCTCAGGTGTCGGATCATATAAAAAAACGATAGAGGAGTTTATTAAAGACAAAAAATTTTCTAAAGAACACAGTCTAAGACTTGTAACACAGAATCCACATAATGAATTTATTAGCATAGTAACACAAACAGGCAGTATTGGATTAGCTATCTTTTTATTTTTTCTATATATTATAATTAAGAAAAAATACGATTATTTTAATATTGCTATTTTATCTACAGTTTTAATTTCAAGCTTATTTAACTCAGCTTTCTATGATAATATTTTAGGAATATTTTGTATTTTAATTATTAGCTTAATGAATAAACAAAGCTATAAAAAAGAAAATTAGTTTAATATGCTGACCTCCATAATAATCACCACATACAATGCACATGAAAAATTAATAAAAGTGCTAGACTGTTTTAAATATCAAAGTATAGATAATTTTGAGATTATAATTGCTGATGATGGTTCAGACAAAAGTATAAAGGAAAAAAATTTATCTATAGTAGAAAAACTAGGAATTCCAATAAAATATGTTTGGCATGATGATCTTGGTTTTAGGGCAGCTAAAATAAGAAATGAAGCCGTAAAAAAATCTACAGGGGAATATATTATTTTTCTAGATGGTGACTGCCTGCCCTTTAAAGATTTTGTATTTGAACATATAAAATTATCTGAAAAAGGATTTTTTTGTAGAGGTAATAGAATAAAATTATCAAAAAAATTTACTAATAAGATTTTACACAAAGATTTCAATATTAATAAAATAAAATTTAATGATTTTGTTAAATTAAGAACTATGAATGATATTAATAGGTTGTTGCCTTTGTGTAGATTAGGAGATTTTAAGTTAAGGAAGTTTAGTAAGAAAAAATGGGAAGGCGCTAAAACATGTAATCTTGCTGTTTGGAAAACCGACTTTGAAAAAATTAATGGATTTGATGAAAACTATATTGGTTGGGGAAGAGAGGACTCAGACTTGGTTGTTAGATTAATAAATAGTGGTATATATAGAAAAGAAGCAACATTTTCTACAGGAGTACTTCATATGTGGCATGACATTATTAGTAGAGAAAATTTTTCAAGGAATGATAAACTATTACAATTAGCTATTAATGAGAAAAGAACATATATAGATACTGGCTTAACAAAAAGATAAATGGAAAAAAATAAAGAATTACTTAAAAACGCCAAGGTTACCGTAATTGGAGATGCAATACTTGATAAGTATTGCCTCGGAACAACAGAAAGAGTTTCACCAGAAGCTCCAGTTCCAATAGTAAAAATCCATGAAGAGATATATAGACCTGGAGGTGCTGCGAATGTTGCAGCAAATCTAGTTGCACTAGGTTGTAAAGTAACTCTTGTTTCACAGATTGGGAAAGATCAAGATGGAAAAATACTAAAAAACATTATAAAGAGTCTTAAAATAAAATTAATTACTACGGAAGAGAATGGAATAAAGACAATTACAAAAACTAGAGTACTAAGCAGGAATCAACAACTTATTAGGATTGATAATGAAATTAATACAGATAACCTTAATTATAGAAAACTATATAATGCAGCGAATAGGTCAATAAAAGATTGTGACGCAGTAATATTTTCTGATTATAAGAAAGGATTCCTCAAAGATATAAAACTTCTTATCAAACAATCAAACTCTTATAAAAAACCAATCTTTATAGATCCAAAAGGAGATGACTTCCTTCCGTATAAAGGCGCACTAATCATGACACCTAATTTAAAAGAATTCGAAAATATTGTTGGAGAATGTAGAAATAATGATGAAATAGAAAGCAAGGCAAAAAAACTAATTGTGGATCTAAATTTAAAGGCAATGCTCATAACTCTTGGAAACAACGGTATGCTTTTAGTGGAAAAAAATAAAAAATCAGAACATATTCCTGCAATTCCAAAGGAAGTTTATGACGTCACTGGTGCAGGAGATACTGTAATCGCTACATTATGTGCAAGTTTTATTTCTGGAAATAACCTACAAACATCTGCATACTTTGCTAATTTAGCTGCAGGTGAAGTTATTACTAAATTAGGGGCAAGTTATATAACAAAAAATCAACTATTAAATTTGATATCTGGTGGTTCTGATTCAAAAATTTATACTAATCATAAAGAGTTTTGTAGTGTTATAGAAGATTTGAAAAATGTAAATATAAAGGTAGGTTTTACTAACGGGTGTTTTGATGTACTTCACAAAGGGCATGTAAAATATTTAGAGATAGCAAAAAAGAATGTAGATATTTTGATAGTAGCAGTTAATGATGATAATTCAGTTAAAAAACTAAAAGGTAATGAAAGACCTATTAATAACTTGCAAGATAGAATGGAAATGCTTCAATCAATTTCTTGTATAGATTATGTGACCTGTTTTTCCGAGCAAACTCCATTAAATATCATAAAAAAGCTTAATCCTGATGTTTTAATGAAAGGCGGGGATTATAAATTAGATGAAGTTGTTGGGGCAGATTTTATCCAAAAAAATGGTGGAAAAGTAATGATTATTCCCTATATACAAGGAAATTCTACATCTAACATAATAAAAAAAATAAAAGCAAAAAAAGATATATAAAATGAGTATTAAAAATTACCTAATTATTCCTCAATACTGGCTAGGGGACATAATAATGACTCAAGCACTAGCCAAAAAAATCAAATCTGATAAAAAGAAATCAAAAATTGATTTATTGGTGCCAGGTATTTATGCACCACTTACTAATAGAATGCCAGAAATTAATGAATGTATGGTTTTTAATTGCAATCATAATAGCCTTTGTGTTTCAGAAAGAATTAGGATGTCAAAAATGTTAAAAGGAAAGTATGACGAATGTATTATTTTATCTAGATCATTAAAGTCATCAATAATACCATTATTATCAAGCATACCTATACGCACAGGAGAAATAGGTGAATATAGGTATTTCATAATTAACAATATAAAAAAATTTAGCAAAGAGGAAAGAAGAAAGTCTTATTTAAGATTTATATCTATGCATGGTAAAAAAGAAAAAAAATTTGATAATCAATTTTACCCAACCCTAACGAATAGTAAAAAAAATCTTGAGAATATTAGTAAAAAACTTAACCTTAATCTTAATAAGCCTACTGTTGTTTTTGCTCCAGGGTCAGCTTATGGACCATCTAAAATGTGGCCAAAAAGCAAATTTATATCTTTAGCAAAAAGAATAATAGACGAAAATTTTCAGATATGGGTCATGGGTAGTAAAAATGAGAAGGCTCTTGGAGATGATATATCTTCATCAATTAAAGACGTTACAAACCTCTGTGGAAAAACTAATATTGCTGATGCAGTTGATCTTATAAATCATTCAGAATATTGCGTATCAAATGATTCTGGTTTGATGCATCTAGCTGCCGCAACTAGAACAAAGCTAATTGGAATTTACGGCTCTACTTCACCAAGCTATACTCCACCACTTTCAATAAATAAAAATATATTCTATGAAAATTTAGAGTGTAGCCCATGCTTTAAAAAAACTTGCAGATTTAATCATTATAATTGTTTGAGTAAAATTCAGGAAGAAGATGTCGCCAAGATATTTAAATAACTAAAAATTCCTTCCTGGAGATTATAAAAGTCATAGTTATAACCTGATTTTCTTAATTTTTTAATATTAGCTTCTGTAAAATTTTGGTATTTTGTTTTAAGAGAATCTGGCATGTCAATATAATTAATATAATCTTTAAAGTTGTCTTTTTTTTCATATTTAAAAATTATCTTTGCTATTTCATTAAAGGATTTAGCTTCTCCAGTTCCTACATTAAAAATATTATGATTTAGATTCTCCATAAAGAAAATATTTACTGATACTACATCTTCCACATATATGAAATCTCTTTTTTGTTCACCATCTTTATATCCATCTGTTCCTTTAAATAATGTTATGTTGCCTTCTTTAGAAAATTCTTTAGCCATCTTATATGGCATAGATGCCATTTTATTTTTATGCTCTTCTCCTGGTCCGTATACATTAAAATATCTGAGACCTACCGCTGGGTAATCTTGCTGCATTACATATTTATCAAATAATAGTTTAGATTCTGCATATAAATTTAATGGGTTCTCATTACGTTCTATTTCTTCAGAATCTTGATTAGTACCATAAACAGAAGCGCTAGATGCATATATAAACTTTGATTGATTAGACTTTGCAAAATCTAACATCTTTAAAGAATATTCATAATTAACACTCATCATGAAATCTCTATCATATTCCATAGTATCTGAGCATGCTCCCTGATGAAAAATACACTCAAGATTTTCACCTTTTATATGATCTATATCATCATAATGTAAGTAATCCTGATATTTAATCTTGGCTAGATTATTTGGGCTAGGATATTTTTTTTTATTATCTAATAGAAGTAAATCATTTCTTCCCATCAAATTTAATCTTTTAGCTATATTGCTTCCAATAAAACCAGCTGCTCCAGTTATTATAATCAATTTATCTTCCCAAGTTCCAAAACACTATCTATTTTTTTTATAACGTCATCTACTTTAATTAAACTCATAGTGTCCTTATGCTTATTCTTATATCTCCATTTAGCATTTTCTTTTTTTATATTACTAAATTTAACTAATGCATCATCGTACATATCAATGCAATACTCCTTACTATTATATGGGCCAGCTCTTCTTGTATTTGTAACTCCATATAAACCAACTACAGGTGTATCTACACTTGTAGCTAAATGTATTGGGCCGCTATCAGGACTTATAATAAATCTTGCATATTTAATAATAGGTATTAACTCATTTATAGATGTTTTGCCAACTAAATTAAAAGATTTTCTTTTCATTTTAGATTTTATAAGATGAAAATAATTTTTATCATATTCACTATTTGACCCAATAAAAAAACAACATAAACTATATTTATTAATTATATAGTCAGCCACATTCGCATAATTCTCTACGGACCAATTTCTATTCTTATCTCTAGAGCATGCATTAATTAAAAAATAATTATTCTTATCAATGGAAAATTTATCTAGAATTTTCTTACTATCAACTTTTTGCTGTAGATCCCAGTTATAAATATAATCACTTTTTTCTAAACCAATGACATCTAAAAAACTTAATAAAGTATCTACCATGTGATTATCTCTTATAGGTTTAATAGTTCTATTGATAAAAAAACTATGTAACTCACTAGATTTATCTTTGTCAAAACCAATCTTAATAGAAGATGATATAAAACTTGCCATTACGTTAGTCCTTGTTGAAACCTGCATTAAAAAAAGCACATCAAATTTTATTTTTTTAATATTCCTATATACTTCTATATAAGATTTAAAAGTTTTAGATTTATTAAAAATTATAAAATTAATATCCTTAAAATTCTCTACCAATTTCTTTTCCTGTGATCCTATGATCCACGTAATTTTTGCTTTAGGGAATTTGCTTCTTAGAGTATGAATAAAGGGCATCATATGACAAATATCGCCCAAGGAAGAAGTTTTGATAATGCAAATATTCTCTATTTTTTGAATATAATTTTGCATATAATTCTATTTATGGAAAAAATAATAAAAGATAACGGTCTATTCATAAAATATAATTCTAAACTAATAAAGAATTTTGATAAAAAAATTTTCAACTATGATTATATAGAGAAAGCTGAGCTAAGCAAATCCTTAGAAGTTGGGAGATCACGCACGTTTGAGTTAGAATATGAAAATAATATTTACATATTAAAGCATTATCATAGAGGTGGTTTTTTCCAAAAAGTTTTTAGAGATAAATATATATATACTGGATATATTAATACTAGAGCAAATAAAGAATGGATTTTACTACAAAAAATGAAGTCATATGACTTGCCCGTGCCAGAGGTTGCAGCAATTAAGATTAAAAAACATATTTTTACCTATAAAGCTGATTTATTAACAAAGAAAATAAATAATACAATTCAATTAATTGATTTCATAGAATCTAATAAAATGACTGATGATTTATGGGAAAAATTAGCAATTACTTTAAAAAAATTTTTTGAAAAAGGTATATATCATGCGGATTTGAATTTAAATAATATCCTAGTTACTGATAATGAGAAATTCTATCTTGTAGACTTTGATAAATCTTTTATTACTAATAATGAAAAATATTCTAAAAAATCGTTCTCTAGATTACATAGATCGCTAGTAAAAAATATAAAGGATAAAAATATTGAGAATAAATTACTAAGTATAGAAAAGTTAATTTTTAGTTAATATTCCTTCCTTATAAAGAAAATCTACATACAGATTTGTTATACCACTCTTCCCTATTATTAATCTCCCAGCATTTTGGCCTATCTGATCTAAATCAATATCCTTATTAATAAATTTTTCAAAAAACAGATTAATATCATCTATCTTAGAAAATTTAATCAAACCCCCATTTTTTGACAATTCTTCAGCCTCTTCATAAAAATTGTCAATATTAGGTCCAACAAGTACGGGGCGTGAATAATAAGCTGGCTCAATTATATTTTGAACACCTCTTGGGCTAAATGAACCACCTACAAAAACAAAGATTGCTTTTTTATAAAATTTAATTAACTCTCCAAAAGTATCAATTATAATAACAGTAGGCTCATTAAGTGATTTAAAATCTAGTTGACTATATAAAATAGAGCTAATTTTATTTTTAATCATTAATTTATTAATATTTCTAGATCTATTTACATGCCTAGGAGCAATGACTACATTAATATTATTTTCTAAAGAAGAGGAAATAATGCCCAATAAATTAGTCTCCTCTGGACTATGGGTAGAAGCGAACAATATATAATTTTCAATATTTGGTAAATTATTTTTATCCAACCTATCAATAGACTCGTATTTTAAATTCCCAATACATTTTATATTATTTGACAAACCAAGCTTTTTATACTTTCTTAGCTCATAATTCGATTTGCATAAAATATAGCTACATGCCTTAAGAGATTTTTTATATATAGATATTAAAAATTTTTTTTCTAAATTCTTTTTTGATATTCTTGCATTTATAATAGCCGTACTAATATTTCTTTTTTTACATTCATTTAATAAATTTGGCCATATTTCTGTTTCAAAAATCAGTAAAGATTTAATTATATTCTTATTAAGCCAATTTCTTATAATAATCTTGTAATCTAGGGGCAAGTAGACTACTTCAAGCTCTGGAAACAAACTTTTTGCCCTATCTTTCCCTGATTTTGTATTTACAGAAATACATATATCATATTTCTTCTTCATTGAATTAATTAACTGCTTTGCCCCATTAACCTCTCCAAGTGAGGCGCAATGAATACATGCCTTATTACTAAGACTATTAGAAGTGAATCCAAGCCTTTCTAAAAGAAAACTTTTATCTTTTTGACTAAATGATCTTGCTGTCGAATATATTAATATGAAAGGGCTTAATAGAACTATAATGACATTATAAAAAAACAAAGCCATATTAAATTAGTCTAGCCAGTTATTTACTAATTCAATATCTTTTGCTGACAATGCCCCTGTAACTTTTTTTAACTTTAATTGATTAATAATATGAAGATATTTTGCTTTCGAAAAATTTGCTTTTGCTTCATACATTTCTTTTATAGAGAATAAAGTATCTAAAATACTTCGGTTACCAACTTCTTCACCTACCCTATTATACTCTACAGATAACTTTCTTGACTCTAGAGCCTTTTTGAGCGCAGATACATGTTTTACACTATTTTCTAAATTTAAAAAAGCTCTTCTCGCCTCATTAACAATATTTTTTTTCTTTAAAGAATATTGTTGTCTAGCAGCTTCGTGTTCATAGGCCGCTTTCTTTGAGTTATAATATGTTTGGCCACCCGTAAATATAGGGACGTTAAGTTTTATTCCTATGTAATCATTATTAGATTCATATGCTCCAGAGGAACCACCCTCTTTATCTATCTTTGAAACACTAGCGTATAAATCTAATGTTGGGTAATGTTTTGATCTTTGATATTTAAGATTTTTAGATGATGCATCTAATTTTCTTTTTTGCGCAATTAAGTCTAAATTATAAGATAATGCAGAATCTTCTATAGAATCTAGATTATGAAGAGAAGAAATTTTTGGTTCATATAATTCTGAAAGAGATGAAAAGACATCGTTATAACTTCCAGTAAGAGTAGATAGATTTTCTTTACTTAACCTATAATCGTTCTTATTTTCAATAACCTTAGTTTGTACAAGATCAAAGGATGCCTGTACATCTGTCACCTCTCTTATAGAATATAAACCAATCTTAAATTTTTCATTAGCTTCTTCTAATTGTAATTTAATGGCGTTTCTTTCTGACTCTGCATACTCTAAATTATCTCTAGCAATAAGAACATTAAAATAAGCTTCTGTAACTCTAATTATTAGATCTTGTCTCGCAGAATCTCGCTTTGCTAAAGATTCAGAAACTTCATCTTTTGACTTTTCTAGTAAAGTATATAAATCTCTTCTATATATAGGCTGTGTTAAGTCTATACTATATTTATCAGTGGTATATTGGGATAAACTTCCAGAACTACCATAAACTGACCCATCAACTGATTCTCTTGTTCTTTCAGAACTTGCATTAAATTCGAAATTTGGTAGCAATGCAGATCTAGCAATTGGATATGACTGCATTATGGCATTATGGTTTGCTTCTGCTTCTAAAATTTTATGGTCATTTCTTTTTGAAAACTCATACGCTTGTAACAAATCAAGAGCAAACAAACTTTTGCAAAACATTAATTGCAAAAATAGAATAGATAAAAATCTCCCTAAGTTTATTTTCATAGCATGTAATTTTAATACGTTGGAACGTTATTATCCACATTTTTCGACCAACTATCTATACCACCTAGCAAATTAATAACATTTTTATAGTTCATTCTTTCAAAAAAGTTACAAACCATCCTGCTCCTTATCCCATGGTGACAAATAAAAACAATTTTCTGGTCACGTTCGAATTTGACCATTTTCTCTTGTATTTGTGATATTGGTATATGTATAGAGTTCTGAATTGCAGCAGTTTTATATTCCCACTCCTCTCTAACATCAATCAGAATAAGGTTTTTTTCCTTCTTTATATATTCGCTTAGTTGTAAAGCTGTTAGCTCAATCATAATAAAATCTTAAAAAATAAAATCTTTTTTAGATTCTTGATTACTTAATGGATCTAAAACAATTTCAAAAACAGATTCAAAAAGAAATTTATTATTCTGCACCTTTTCAATAACGTGACCTTGCATAAAAGGATACTCTCCAATTACTATGAACATTTTTCCATTATCTTCTAAAAAATTCTCTAATTTACTTATCCTACTTAACACAGAACCATTTACTACAATAAAATTATATTTATTTTTTGGTTGCCACTTTGAAAATATGTCCTCATTAAAAAAACTTATATTACTACAGAGTAGTTTTTTTAATCTCTTCTCTGCTGAAATTAATAATTTTTTATCAATATCTATAGTATCTACATGTTTAGATAAATAAGATAGACATGCAGTTAAATATCCACTTCCAGTTCCTATTTCTAGAACGGTGCTACTATTATTTATTTTTAGTTGCTGTAGTATCTTTGCAGCATATGTAGGTTTAATCATAGAATATTTACTGTTAATTGGGATATCAATATCTGAGTATGAAAGTGCCTTATAATCAGAGGGAGCAAAGTCTTCCCTTCTTATTTTTGAAAGACAACTTAGTGTGTTTGGACAATCTATGCCTAGAGCTTTAAGTTGCCCATTAATCATATTATCTTTTTCTACATCTAAACTAACTTTATCCATATTATTCTATCCTAGCTTTTCTATCTTCCCATTCTTGGGCCTTATTATAAAATCTAATTCCATAATTTCCGATTTATTTGTAAACTTTGCTAGCGTACATGTTGGAAAGTCAAGATATTCCTGACCACTTAATTTTGAAATTACTCCTGAAATTCCAGGGTTATGAGCAATAAGCAAAAGATTTTTGCAATCAACTGATCTAGAAACATAGTCTAATATAGTATCTGGGTCAGCATGGTACAAATCTAACTCAATATCTATTTTTTTTGTGTCCAAACTAACTAAATTAAGCATAGTCTGCATAGTTCTTTTAGCAATAGAGCATAAAATTTTATCAAAAAAAATACCTCTCTCTTTTATATATCGGTTAAGTAGCTTAACATCTTTTTCACCACGCTCGGAAAGTTCCCTCTGTTGATCACTTATACCGCTCACTTTCAATGAGGATTTTGCATGTCTAAGCAAAAATAATGTATCCATAAACGTATATTAAGGTCTTATCATAATTTTGACAAAATATTTTCCTATTTAATTTATCCATACTATAATGATTTGATTACATGCTAAGATACCTAGATTCCCTGTTTTACTTAGAATTATTTGAAAATTATGAAAAATAAAAATCCACTAAAACTGAATGAAGATACGAAGATTCAGTTAAAGTTAAACAGCCCAATGCATAGGAAGCTTTATCGAGCTATGGATTCAGACTCCGAAGTAAGTGTTGGCTTTAAGGAAGTACTACAGAATCCAACAACTCTAGAGGGGGGAGAAAAAATAGAGAATCCACCAATTCCAATATATGACACATCTGGCCCTTATTCTGATCAAAACTACGATATAAATCTTGAGGAAGGCATTCCTAGAATTAGGCAAAAATGGATAGATGAAAGGTTAAAAAATTTTCCAAAAAACTGTACACAGATGCATCTTGCTAAAGCTGGAATAATTACTAAAGAAATGGAGTATATTGCAATACGTGAAAATAATATGTCTGATGCTATATATCAAAAATCTGAATATAAAGGTTTATTTAAACAAAAGAAAGGGGACTACTTTAATAATGAAAGATTTATAACACCAGAATTTGTAAGGAAAGAAGTAGCGTCAGGAAGAGCTGTGATACCAGCTAATATAAAACACCCTGAAAGTGAGCCTATGATTATTGGTAGGAATTTCTTAGTTAAAATAAATACAAACATTGGTAACTCCACAATTACTTCATCTATAGAAGAAGAAGTTGAAAAAATGATTTGGGCTACAAAGTGGGGAAGTGATACTGTTATGGATTTATCTACAGGCAAGAATATACATGAAACAAGGGAATGGATTATAAGAAACTCACCAGTTCCAATAGGAACGGTTCCGATATATCAAGCATTAGAGAAGGTTAAAGGCAGAGTAGAAAAGTTAGACTGGACTATCTTTGAAGAAACTTTAATAGAACAAGCTGAGCAAGGCGTTGATTATTTTACAATACATGCTGGTGTGTTAAAAAAATATTTGCCTTTAACAAAAAATAGAGTTACAGGAATAGTTTCGAGAGGTGGATCAATATTAGCTAAATGGATGCAAATATATGATCAGGAAAATTTTTTATACACAAATTTTGAAAAAATATGCGAAATTATGAAACGCTATGATGTTACTTTTTCTTTAGGGGATGGTTTGAGGCCTGGTTCAATAGCAGATGCAAATGATGATGCACAGTTTGCAGAGCTAAAAACTCTTGGTGAATTGACAAATATTGCTTGGGGTCATGACGTACAAGTAATGATAGAAGGTCCTGGTCATATTCCAATGCAAATGATAAAGGAAAATGTTGATAAAGAAATGGAAGAATGCTCTGAAGCACCATTTTATACATTAGGTCCATTAACTACTGATATTGCTCCAGGATATGATCACATAACTTCAGCAATTGGAGCTGCTATGATTGGATGGTATGGAACAGCAATGTTATGTTATGTAACTCCAAAAGAGCACCTAGGGCTTCCAAATAAAGAAGATGTGAGAGATGGTATAATTGCATATAAAATTGCAGCACACGCTGCTGACCTTGCGAAAGGAAAGTTATCTTCTCAATTAAGAGATAATGCACTTTCAAAAGCTAGATTTGAATTTAGATGGGAGGATCAATTTAACCTTGGATTAGATCCTGAAAAAGCAAGGAAATTTCATGATGAAGCTTTACCGCAAGAATCTGCAAAAGATGCAAAGTTTTGTTCTATGTGTGGGCCTAACTTTTGTTCTATGAAGATTACGCATGATGTCAGAAATTCAAAAGATAAAGTTAGTGTCATAAAAGTAAGTAAAATTAAAAAATAAAAAATTGAACGACACATACTTTAATTATAAAGAAATATTAGATAATACAGTTAGAAAGTTTTCCCTTCACTCTAGTTGGAGTAAAAAAACATTAGAATATATTGAATTACTATCAGATCAAAAAAAACCCCATATAAATAAAAATAGAGAGAACTTAAAAGATAAATGCTTTATAACGATTGATGGTGAAGATGCAAAAGATTTTGATGATGCTGTTTTTTGTGAGACAAATGAAGGGGGGTGGATTTTATATGTTGCTATTGCAGATGTCTCTCACTATATTAAATATAATTCATCTATAGATATTGATGCAAAGAAAAGAGGATTCTCTATTTATTTTCCAAACTTCGTCATTCCAATGCTTCCTGAAATATTATCTAATAATCTTTGTTCACTAAGAGAAAATGAGGATAAGAATGTTGTAGTTGCTAAAATAAATATCTCTAAAAATGGTAAATTTGATAAATTTAGTTTTTTTGAAGGTATTATCCGGTCAAAAGCACGCTTAACATATAATCAGGCTAATAAAGTAATTAAAAATAAAAAAAACTCAACAGATAGAGAAGTAAAAAAAAATATTTTAAACCTTTATTCATTATCTAAAGTACTTTTAGAGAATAGAGGAAAAAGAAATGCAGTAGAATTCGAATCTTCCGATATGAAATTTCAATTTGATGATTACGATATAGTTAAAAATGTAGTATTTAACTTTAGGTTAGAATCTCACAAAATAATAGAAGAGTGTATGATACTTGCTAATATTGCTTGCAGTATATATATAAAGGAAAATAATAAAGATTGTCTATATAGAATTCATAATAAACCCAGTCATAAAAAAATTGAAGAATTATATGTAGATTTAAAAAATCTTGGATATAAGATTTCAAAAGAACAAATTTTAAAAACTTCAGATATTAATAGAGTTTTAAAAAAAGCAAAAGAAAATAATGAGTCACAGCTTATTAGTTCTATTATTTTAAGAGCAATGGAGCATGCAGAATATTCTCCAAATAATATCGGTCATTATGGTTTATCAATAAAATCATATTGTCACTTTACATCACCAATAAGAAGATATTCAGATTTAGTAATACATAGAATATTAAAGGAAATCCTTAAAAAAGAAGGTCCAACATATAACAAGAAAAAATTAAATAAAATTGGATCAACTACTACTGAACAAGAAAAAAACATTGAAACTGCCGAAAGAGAAGTGCAATCAACTTTACTTTGTTATTTTGCAAAACAATTTGAAGGTAATAAATATAAAGCAGTAGTAAATTCTGTAGTTAATTTTGGCCTTTTTATTTCTGTAGTTGATGCACCAATTCAAGGTTTAATACATATATCTTCTTTAGGAAAAGATTATTTTATTCATGACGAAGAAAAAAATATCTTAATTGGATATAATACAAAAAAAGTATATAAAGTTGGAGATATCTTGGACGTTAAGTTAGTTAAAGTAATGCCAGAAGAAAGGAAAATTGATTTTACTGTTCTAAAAAGAAAAATTTAACATATGAAAAAAAATGTTGAAAGCATATCAGGTTACCATTCTGTAAGAATACTTTTGGAAGTAAGACCTTATGATGTATTAGAAATTATATTTATTAAAAGTGAAGAAAAAAAATATTTAGATATTATAAATTTAGCAAAAAAACATAAAATAGAAGTTAAATTTTTAGTTAAAAATAAGTTTGAAAAACTAACTAAAGTAGTTACACATCAAGGTGTAATTGCTTTTGCTAAAAGAAAACCTTTGATAAAAGAAAAGGAGCTTCTTAATTATGTTAACAAAATAGCTGGCAATAAAATTTTATTAGCTTTAGATGATATAAAGGATCCAAGAAATTTAGGTGCTTGTTTAAGGATATGTGATGCCTTTAAAATATCAGGTATAATTATTAAAAGTAATAACTCTTCAATTGTAAATGAAACAGCAAAAAAAGTTGCAGCTGGTGGAGCAGAGATAACTCCTATTATTGAAGTTACGAATATTAAGAGAACTATGTCTCTCCTTAAAAAGAATAATTTTTGGGTATATGGTGCTTCTGACAGTGCTGATACTGATATAGGTGATATTTCATTTAATTTTCCGTGTGTCCTTATTATAGGAGGTGAAGAAAAAGGCATTAAGCCTTCGTTAATAGAGGCATGTGATAGTTTGGTAAAAATCCCTATGTATGGGCATGTTGAAAGCTTAAATTTATCTGTTGCAGCAGGAATAATACTGCATAAAATGTTATTACAAAAAAATTGACTATTCGTTAAGTTTTTGTAGAATAACCACTCCTTGTCTACTTATAATAGTTTAAGAGACATAAACCATAAGGAAAAATGAGACACTACGAAATTGTTTTTTTAGTACATCCAGATCAAAGTGAGCAAGTACCAGCAATGCTCAAAAAGTATCGTGGCATCATTGAAAAAGATGGTGGCGTGATACATCGAGAAGAAGACTGGGGAAGACGATTACTTGCTTATCCTATCAATAAAGTATTGAAAGCCCATTATGTATTATTAAATATAGAAAGCTCACAAAAATCTATAGATGAAATATCTTCTATATTTAAATTCAACGATGCAATAATTAGGAATTTAATTATAAAGAAGAGTGAGCCTATAACTGAAAATTCTTCTATATTAAGAAATACAGATAAGGATGATAATGAGCACTCTAGCAATGAAAGAAAAATAAATAATGGAGAAATGAATGTCGAGACACTTTAATAAGCCTAAAACATGTAAACTAACAAAAGAAGGTATTACAACAATAGATTATAAAGATATTCATCTTCTTAAAGAATATGTTTCTGAGACTGGTAAAATTATGCCAAGCAGAATAACTGGCACCAGTGCAAAACTTCAAAGACAGATTTCGACTGCTGTAAAAAGAGCAAGATTCTTAGCGCTACTACCTTATTCTGATAATCAATAATTAATAAAATATTATGGAAGTTATATTACTTGAAAAAATAGAAAATTTAGGAAATCTGGGTGATAAAATAAATGTTAAATCAGGTTACGCTAGAAATTATTTAATTCCTCAAGGTAAAGCAAAATTTTCAACTCCAGAAAACTTAGAGGAATTTGAAAAAATAAGAGCTGAGTTAGAGAAAAAAGAAGAAGAAAAAAAGGAAGGCGCAGTTAAGAGGAAAGAATCACTTGATGGGTTTACTATTAATATTGCTTCAGAGACTAATGATGAAGGAGTTCTTTATGGATCAATTGGTCCAAATGAAATAATGAGGTACTTGAGCGAAAAAGAGCATATTGTAGAAAAAAAAGAAATTAGAATGCCGGAGGGTCTTATCAAAAAAATTGGGGAATATCAGGTTATTATCCACCTTGGCACTGATACAGATGCTTCCATAAATCTTATAGTCGAAAGTAATAATCAAACCTGATAGTATAAAATCTTATATTCATCTAGCGTTGCTAATATGGAAAAAGATAGGAAAATTCAGAGTCTGAATTCTCTGCCTAACTCACTTGAGGCAGAATACTCAGTTATAGGTGGTTTAATCCTGGATAATAAATCTTGGGATCAAGTTGCTGATATATTAACTACAAATGATTTTTACAACGAACAAAATAAGCTAATTTTTTCATCAATAACTGAATTATCCAATGAAAATATTCCTTTTGATGTTATTACAATTAATAAAAAATTAAACGGTGATAAATCTATTACTGCCCATTTAACAGATATTGTAAAAAATACTCCTTCCTCAGCTAATATAAAGGCATATGCTAATATAATTAGAGAACAATCCATATTACGTCAGTTAATTGAAATTAGTAAGAATTTGATTGAAGATTCATATAGTGGGTCTGCTGATAGTAAGATATTACTTGATGAAGCAGAGAAAAAAATATTTAACATAACTGATGAAAATCTAAGAATTAAATCAGGTTTTAGAGAAATGAACACGCTCCTTAAAGATTCTGTGGAAAGAATTGAAGAATTATCTGAATTAGGAGATTCTGTTACTGGTTTAGCAACGGGGTTTAATGAATTTGATGAGTCGACAACAGGCTTGCAAAATGGGGACTTAATTATTGTTGCTGGACGTCCATCTATGGGTAAAACAACTTTTGCCATGAACCTAGCTGAGTATGCGTCTCTTAAAAATGATGCGTCTACAGCAATTTTTAGTATGGAAATGTCCGGTAGTCAACTATCCTCGAGGTTTATTTCATCAATGGGTAGGATAAATCAACAAAAAATTAGAACTGGAAAACTTACTGATGAAGATTGGCCAAGACTTACAAACGCAGTTTCTTTATTATCTAAGGCAAAAATATTTATTGATGATACACCTGCACTGAGTCCAAATGACATCAGAGCTAGAGCAAGAAGACTGAAAAGAGAAAAGGGCTTGGATTTAATTGTTATTGATTATATTCAATTAATGCAAGTTTCTGGATTTTCAGAAAATAGGGCAACAGAATTATCAGAAATTTCTAGGTCCCTAAAGGCTCTTGCTAGAGAACTTGATATCCCAGTAGTTGCACTTTCGCAGCTAAATAGAAGTGTTGAACAAAGAACTGATAAAAGACCAATAATGTCTGATTTAAGAGAATCAGGCGCAATTGAACAAGATGCAGACTTGATTTCTTTTATATATAGGGATGAGGTATATAACGAAGATTCTCAAGACAAGGGAAAGGCTGAAATCATTGTAGCAAAACAAAGAAACGGTCCTATATTTAAAACTACCTTAACTTTTCTTGGCGAATGCACTAGATTTGAAAACTACATTTCAGACTTTCATTCTCCAGAGGGTCTAAGATAAAATAAATTATTCCTTACTTTCAGCTATTTCTTGAAGTTTTTTATAATCTATTTTACCGCTCCCAAGAATTGGGAAATTCTTTACTTTCTTTATTAATTTTGGGAAATGAAGATTTGTAACATTTTCTTCTTTCATAAAATCTAATAATGTACTTAAATTTGCATCTAATTTATCAGTTACTAGAATAAGCTGTTCACCTTTTACGCTATTACCTATTGAACATATAGCATGATTATTTTCTTCCCATAAAATTTTAGGATAAGTTTCAACCTGTGCCAAAGAAATCATTTCACCAGCAATTTTTGCAAATCTCTTTACTCTACCAATAATAAATAAATAATTATCTTGATCTACAAGCGCAACATCACCAGTATCATACCAACCATCTTTATCTAAACCATTAGATGGGCATTCTTTAGATATTTGATAGCCTGTCATGATATTATCTCCTTTAATTAGAAGTTTTCCTCCCTCTAAGCAACCATCAATTTTTTCTAATTTAAAATCTATTTCAGGAAGAATTTTACCAACAGACCCTTTTTTGATCTTTCCTGGGATATTAACCGAAACAGCTGGCGATGCCTCAGTAACGCCATAACCTTCCAGAATCTCAATATTATATTTCTCCTTATAAAGATTATACGTACTCCCTTCGAGTTTTTCTGCACCTGCAATTAACATATTTAAATGAGAGAAGGTTTCTGCATCCGCATGCTTAGAATAATTTTTTAAAAAAGTATTTGTCGAAAAAAATACAGTACACTTTGTTTTATATATTAACTCTACTACAGTCTTATAATGAAGTGGCGAAGGATATAAATATACTTTAAAGCCTGATAGCACAGGTAATAGAACACCTATCCCTAAACCAAAAGAATGGAAAAAAGGTAAGCATACAAAAAACTTTTCATTATCTAATAAGGGCAACTGTGAAATCACTTGTTCTCTATTTTTGTTAAGATTATTGTGAGAAAGTTCAACTCCTTTTGGTTTTCCTTCTGTTCCAGATGTATATAAAACAACCGCTACTTTGTCAGGGTTAAAATCTTTATACTTATTTTTTGATAGAATAAATTTTCCTATAAAGGATATCCTGCGAACAAAACTTAATTTTGCCTTTAAATCCTCTAGATAGATTATATTGACATCTTTTGGAAATGATTTAATTGTATCGCTAAGATTTAATGAGCTGATAAATTTCCTAGAAGTAATAACATTTTTAACATTAGAAATCTCTAAAGCATGTATCATATTACTTAATCCAGATGTAAAATTTAATATAGATACCTTTTTATTAATAAACTGAATAGAGAAAAAAACTATTATACATATACATGAGTTTGGTAGTAGTAATCCAACAGCTTCATCTTTTGTTTTAAAAAATTCTTCTTTTAAATAGCTTCCTAGTACAATAGACTTAATTATTAACGTTAGATAGCTTAGGCTGCTACCAAAATTATCTTCGACTATTTTCTTTAGAAAAAGATTTTTCTTGGCTTGATTAACTAAATTTATAAATATATGCATCAACTACTTCCCTAATAATTTATAAGTATAAAACATAAGTATTATATTTAAGATACTAAGGTATTTTAAAGCATCATGTATAGAAAATTCTAATAGATAAAGTAAAACAATATATATACCAGAGATAATCATGAATATAGCATTCCATATGTTATTACATGCAATAACTTTTGATCTGTCTTTATTCAAACTATATTTTTGAATATTTACGTATAAAGGTATTACATAAGAAATTGATATAAAAGAAACCATAAAGAGTAAACCGCACACTAGATAAATTAGATTATAAAATTCACTTAAACCAAGGAGAAATAGTGATAAGGAATTCAAAATGAAGAATTTGTATATATTTTTCTGATTTTTATTTCCCTTAAAATAAAAAACTGAAAATTTTGCTCCAAATATAACTCCAAACAGGATTATCAAATAAAAATATATAGTAATATCTTGTGCATCATTATAGTTGCTCTCTAGTATCACAGGTAATTGAGATATTAATATTGAACCAATGAACCAGAACCAACTAATAAAAAATATATTTTTTCTTAAATACTTATCTTTTGAAAAATTAAGTATATTTATTGTTGAAACAAGGAAGTTAAAATTGATAGCTTCCTTCTTATTTTTAAACATTGGGCCATTAATATAAAAGCTCATTAGTAACCCAGTAAATGAGAAAATTAATAATAAAAAGTAGATTGTGCCTTTATCAAAGAAAACAGTTCCCGCAATAGTCCCAAGAATTATTGCTATAAAGGTATATATTTCTACAAGTGAATTGGATACAAGCAAATTTTCTTCACCTTGGAGTTCTTTTAATATTGAAAATTTTACAGGACTTAATAAAGATGATTGCATTCCCATCATAAATAAGCAGGCAAAGGTAAGATATATATCTTTACTGTATAGTGAATAAACTATAAAAAATATTAAGACAAACTCAAAAATTTTTAAAGATCTAATAACTTTTATTTTTTCATATCTATCAGCTATTTGGCCACCTAATGAAGAGAATAAAAGAAAAGGTAATATAAATGCTATGCCCGCTACTGACACTAATATTCCTCTTTCTACATTGTAAAAACTATACTCACCAAATGTAAGGAACATTATGAAGCCTATTCTTAAAATATTATCATTTATGGCTCCAAAAAAAATTGTTAATAAAAAAGGAAATAATTTTTTATGAGTTTCCAAAATTTAATTTTATTTATTAAAGCTTTGTTGGATTTGGCGAATCACCATAAACTTCATCTGGATCAAATGTCTTGTCTTTTTCTCTAAATATTAATTCAAGATTATTTTCTTGATTACATGTTGGTATACTTCTATAGAAACATGATTTATATCCAACATGGCAACTAGCACCTGATCCTGAAACAATAACATTCATCCATATTGCATCCTGATCATCGTCAATTCTTAAATCGATAACTTTCTGAGTAAGGCCGCTAGTCTCGCCTTTTTTCCAAAGACAGTTTCTACTTCTACTCCAATAATGCGCCTCACCTGTTTTAATAGTTAATTCAAGTGCTTCAGCGTTTTGATACCCATGCATTAAAACTACGCCAGATTCAAAATCAGTCGTTATAACTGGTATAAGACCATTGTCATCAAATTTTGGAGAAAGTTGATTACCTTCTTCTACTTGTTCTATGCTCTCTCTTTTTTTAAAAATACTCATGAATTACTATTAGCATGTTGTTATTTGTGTTTCCATATTGTTTCGCTACCTTTGTCCTCTAGCACAATATTTTCTTCTAACAGCTGATTTCTAATTAAATCAGCTTTTTTGTAATCTTTCCTTTCCCTTGCTAAATTTCTATCTCTAATCATTTCTTCAATCTCTTCGACTGATATTGTAGATTCTTTTAAAGAAGAAAACCACTCATTAGGCCTGTTTTTCAAGATGCCTAATATATTAGCAGATTTGTATAATTGCTCTGGATCCTTCAGCTTTAATAATTTGGAAATTGCTAGTGGCGTATTTAAATCGTCGCATAGAGCTGATAAGACATCATGATCTATATCATTTATTGAGAAATCTTTAGGTATAACAAATTCAGAACTTTCAACAAGTCTATATAGCTTATCCAGAACATTTTTTGTCTGGTTCAGCAAACTAAAACTAAAATTAATTGGCTTTCTGTAATGTGTGCTTAGTAAGGCAAGTCTAATTACTTCCCCATCATATTGTTTTGTCAAATCCTTGACTGTCAAAATATTGCCCAATGACTTTGACATTTTTTCTCCTTCTATCTGTAAATATCCATTATGTATCCAATAATTAACAAAAGATTTATTATCATTAAAACAACAGCTTTGAGCTATTTCATTTTCATGATGTGGAAATATTAAATCTTGACCTCCTCCATGAATATCAATAGAGCTCCCTAAATGCTTATTTATCATTGCTGAGCACTCTATATGCCAACCTGGTCTACCTCTTCCCCATGGGCTATCCCAGCCAGGCAAATCAGAAGAGGAAGGTTTCCACAAAACAAAATCATGTGAGTTCTTCTTATATGGCGCAACTTCAACGCGAGCTCCAGCAACCATTTCTTTTAAATTCCTATTTGAAAGACCTCCATATTGTTTAAAAGATTTTACATTAAATAGAATGTGTGCTTCTGCCTCATAAGCATGGTCTTTATCTATAAGATCCTGAATCATATTAATAATTTCATTAATATGGTCTGTAGCTCTTGGTTCATGGGTTGGTTCCAAAACATTTAGGGCATACATATCCTCATG